>Ga0209600_1000588_pt1 | contig 27841 bp, 13 predicted proteins | sample COGITO_mtgs_1104_FD_185518 | JGI IMG/M metagenome (GOLD analysis project Ga0209600, IMG submission 185518) | Pelagic marine microbial communities from North Sea - COGITO_mtgs_110421 (SPAdes) (version 2) | ecosystem: Environmental > Aquatic > Marine > Epipelagic ... | reverse complement strand
CGAGGCTACGTCGGTGGTCCCTTGACAGTTGATGCTTCGAATCTTCCGAATGGGCAATACATCGTGCGTTTGGTGAATGGCCAATTCCAGGAGACGGCGAAGCTGCTCGTGCGCCACTGATAGCGAACAGCTGCTGCTCCATCCAATGGGATAAAAAAATCCCCAGCTATTCAAGGCTGGGGATTTTTTTTGTCCTGAAGGCCGCAAGACATGTTGTTTAGCCCCTAAAGATGGAGCAACTCCGCCTGGCCTTCTTCAATTTTGGCCGCCGTAAAGTGATGGATCCAATCGCCGAGATTGATGTAGCGTGCCGAAGGTTGACCGGGCTCAGGGTGCGGCACTTCCAAATCAAGGGGCAGGTGACGGTGGCCAAAGATGAAGCAGTCCAGTGGCTGCTGGGCCAAAACGGAACGACAGTGATGCCACAGCCATTCATTTTCAGGCGTTTCGAACACGATATCTTCCTTGCCCCCGTTTGCTCTGCTGTTGCGCGATAACCTCGACGCCAAAGCGACGCCGACATCCGGATGTACCCACCGGTACGCCCACTGGAGGAGCGGAGCGGTAAATACCTTCTTAATGCGCTTGTAACCGTAATCTCCCGGTCCCAGGCCATCACCGTGTCCGATCATGCAGCGAAGCCCGTCATATTCCCGGATGATGGGCGTGCGATGCAATTCGACTCCCAACTCTTCTTCAAGGTAGCCAAAGGTCCACATGTCGTGGTTGCCTGTATGATAATGGACGGGAATTCCAGCATCTGAAATGCGGGCGATGGCCCCCAGCAGGCGCACACCTCCTTTGGGAACGGCGCGTCGGTATTCGTACCAAAAGTCGAAGATGTCGCCGACCAGGTGAATTTCTGTCGCGGCGCCATTGCTAGCATGGCCTTGGCCGGCAGCGGAATCTTCCAGCCACCGAATGAAGCGCAATTCTCGCTCGCGGCTGTTCACCGGATTCGGCACACCGAGGTGCAAATCAGAGGCGAGGTGGACGCGGTTCAACTGGCGGGATTCATTGATGACCTTCGCAATTACCGGAGCAATTCGTTCAGCTTGGCAGAGAGGGCAGGACCGCGCAAATGTGTCGCGGCGATGATGCCGTCCTGATCCACCAAAACAACATGAGGAATGCTGCTTACCCCATAGGATCGGGCCGCGGCGTTTTGCCAACCGTTGAGATCGCTTACGTGATTGGGCCAGATCAAGCCGTCTTGGGCGATGGCCGATTTCCATCGAGCGGCATCCTTGTCCAAGGAAACCGAAAACACTTCGAATCCTTTTTGCTGGTATTCGCCGTAGGCGCGCACCACGTTCGGGTTCTCACGCCGACAGGGGCCGCACCAGGAGGCCCAAAAATCGATGAGCACCACCTTGCCGCGCAAGTCGCTTAAGCGGCGTTCTGTGCCATCAGGATCGGCCATGACGATGTCAGGCGCTTCATCGCCAACGCCGTAGCGGGAGTTTTTGGCCTGCCTCGGTTGGTTCGCACCGTTTCCTTTGCGCACAACACGTTCTTTGGCATCTTGACGTTGGGTCGCATTTGCTTTTGTGGCCATCGTCAACGCTTGATGAAAGGAGCCATTGCGCAAAGGCCCTTCGGTCTCTTTTAAAATGTCTTGAAAAAGCTGTCCATTAGAACGGGGTTCCAAATGCTCGAGCGGGCCCAGCAGAGCCAACGATCCTGGGTGGTCTTTAATAAAGTCCTTTGCCCACGTATCGGCTTCGTTTTTCTTTTGGGCCGATTTATCGGAAAGCTCTTGCATCTTCTCTCTGTCCTTGGTGCGTTGCATCGTGCCTCGCAGCATGCTCAACGTGGTTTGGAGGGGCATCGCCTTCGCATAGTATTCATGTACTTCTGCAGAGGCCTGAGAGCCTGTAATAGTCGCATTCTGGATGAAGCCTCCGTCTGGAATTTCAGCTTGGATGTGGACGTGCATCGTGCTGTCCATGATGATGACCATCGGGGACGTTTTACTGACCATGAGCTGATAGTAATCCATTACCAATGGCCGATCTGGAATGATTTCAAAATGACCTTGCATATCGGATGTAGCAGTTCCGATCGGGACGAACGTTCCACCTTGTCCAGGCTTTCCGGGCATCCATTGACGCAATTCCAAGACAACTCCCAAGCCTTCACCTGATAAAACGCCCGATACGGCATTGCGGGGTCCGTTGGTCTGTGGACCACACCCGGCTAAGATTCCCATGGTAGCCGCAGCGACGATTATCGCACCCAAGTAGCCTCGTTTCTTACGCTTCACAAATTCCTTCATGATTCAAATATCTTGAATTTTTATCGGTTTTAGACGGTAGCAGGGGTCCGGTCTTTCAATTGTTCTGTGAGCCATCCGTTTAATTGAACTGAATTCACCCACTCGGCTTTCATCGGTTCGTAGCGAATAGGGACACCGTCGATGACCGTTTTGGGTAGGCGCATGGCGTCTTTTTCGGTGGTAATCAGCGCGTGCAAGCGATCTGATTCGATGATGCGATTCCATCGCTTGAAATCCGCTGCCGAAAACGATTTGTGATCGGAAAATGCCTCGCGTCGGACCACCTGAAAGCGCTCTGCTAAGCGATCCATGAAACGCTCTGGTCGGGCGATACCTGCCACTGCTATGATGCGTTCACGTCGGTCTGGGGATTCTTCGGGATTGCCGTTATTGCATGGTGCATCATCGGGCCAACACCGGAGCGGCTCCGATTGCATCCGGCTTCCAAAAACAGGCCGGTCCGCGGGCAGTCCTTGAGCAAATGCATCCCGGATTTCTGAAGACTCATCGCTCAGCCTTGTCACCACGACCGCATCGGCTATTTTCAAACGGCTATGCAAGTCGCGCAGGCGCCCCAGCGGGAGCAAAGCATCTGATTGAATGGGCTGGGTGCTGTCGATGAGCAAGATGCTCAAGGTGGGCTTGAGCCGCCTGTGCTGGAGGGCATCGTCGCACACGACCCATTGGAGATGAGGATGAGCGGCTTTCATAACGTTCAACCCTTGCAGACGGTCTTCGCATACGGCCACGGGTGCACTTGGGAGCTTCCGCGCGAGCATGAGCGGCTCATCTCCAACGTCTTTGGCGTCTGCATCGCTGTCGACCCAGAGAAACCCTTTCGTTTCTCGACCGTATCCTCGGCTGAGGATGCCGACTGTTCCGGTGCCCAAGATCGATTCCATGTCGCGCACAAACCGCTCGGTCATGGGCGTTTTACCTGTTCCACCGACTGTGAGGTTGCCTAAGGCCAAGGTTGGGATTGCCCCCTCGCTTGAGGCGAGGACTCCATGGTCGTACAGCGCGTGTCTGCACGTCAGTATTGCTGCATGCATGGCGGCCAGTGGTCCGAGGAATATCATCCGAACGATGCGGGGAATCATGCGCTAAAAATACGGGTTGTTCGGGACGTCCCTTACATTTGGTTCATGCAAGATGGACAAATCATGAAAGTTCGGGACGTGGTTTACGAATTGGAGCGCTGGGCGCCCCCTTCTCTCCAAGAATCGTATGATAATTCGGGTCTTTTGGTGGGCGACTTGGACGCGGATGTCACGGGTGTTCTAGTTTCGTTGGATTGCACAGAGGAAGTCGTCGCTGAGGCGGTGGCGCTCGGAGCAAATGTCATTGTCTCACACCATCCCATTGTTTTTAAAGGGCTCAAACGGTTCACAGGAACGACGTATGTCGAGCGGACGGTGATGGCCGCGATTCGCCAAGGGGTGCAGCTGTATGCCATCCACACGAATTTGGACAATGTGGCGGACGGCGTGAACCAGCGGTTGGCAGAACTAGTGGGGTGCACGCGGGAGTCTCTTCGCATTTTGCGACCTAAAAACGACCTGCTCAAGCAAGTGGTGGTCTATGTGCCTGCGGACCATTCCGATGCGGTGCAACAGGCGATGTTTGATGCAGGGGCAGGTCGCGTTGGAAACTACGATGAATGTGGCTGGTCGGTAGAAGGTCAAGGAACGTTTCGGCCCCTCGGCGGTGCAGAGCCCTTTGCCGGGCAGGTCGGGGTGCGTGAGCGAGCCCACGAGCGCCGAGTTGAAGTTGTTACAACGCCCGAGCTATTAAGCGCTGTATTGCAGGCCATGAAGGCGGCTCATCCATATGAAGAAGTGGCTCATGGTGTTTGGACGTTGGAGAATGTTTTGACCAATGTGGGAAGTGGCATGGTGGGAAATTTGCCGACTTCCATGAGTGAGGAAGCGTTCTTGGATTCCGTTAAATCCGCCTTGGGTTGTGCGGCATTGAAGCACACCAAACTGCTGAATCGAGAGGTTCGAAAAGTCGCTGTTTGTGGGGGCTCTGGGAGTTTTCTGCTGAGCGATGCGATCCGGTCTGGCGCCGATGTTTTCGTGACCTCTGACTTCAAATACCATGAATTTTTTGACGCCGATGGACGCATCATCATCGCCGATGTAGGCCATTATGAAAGCGAATGGCAAACAACGGACCTGATTGTCAACAGGCTAAACGAAAAATTCCCTAATTTTGCCGTCCATTTGGCAAAGGCCAATCCGAATCCTATTCACTATCGCTGACCACAACATGGCTAAAAAAACCACCGCCTCGACTGCAGAAGACAAACTGCGTGCGTTGTATGATTTGCAACTAATCGATTCTCGAATTGACCGCATTCGCGTTGTTCGAGGAGAATTGCCGTTGGAAGTCGAAGACTTGGAAGACGAAATCGCTGGATTGCGCACCCGCTTGGAGCGGTTGGAGGAAGACCTTGATTTGGTGAACCAACGGATCTCCGCTTACAAGAATCAAATTGAAGACAGCAAGGCTCTAATTGCCAAGTACACCGAACAGCAAAATAACGTTCGCAACAACCGAGAGTTCGAATCCTTGAACAAGGAGGTGGAATACCAAACCCTCGAGATTGAGCTGTGCGAAAAGAGGATTAGAGAGTGCCTGGCTCAAGTCGAGCAAAAATCTGAAGTCGTCAATACCAGCAAAGAAAAGTTGGAGATGCGGGATGCTGATTTGGTGAGCAAGAAAACGGAGCTGTCCGAGATCATCGCCGAGACGCAGCAAGAGGAGGATGTGTTAAACGGTTTGAGTGACAAGATGGCAAAGAGCATTGATGATCGTTTGCTAGCGAGCTATCAGCGCATTCGCGGAGCCGCCAAGAACGGTTTGGCCGTTGTTCCAATTGAGCGCGAGGCTTCTGCTGGATCGTACATCAAGATTCCACCACAGCGTCAAATTGATATCGCGCAACGAAAGCGAATCATTGTGGACGAGCACAGCGGTCGAATCCTGGTTGATAAGGAGTTGGCTGAGGAGGAAAACAGCCGCATGGATACGCAGATTAGCAAGGCGTTGGCGAAGGCCAAGAAGTAAGTTGCTGCAAATCCTCAACGTAAAAACGGCACCTCATGGGGTGCCGTTTTTGGTTGCTGTAAATCCTCAAGTGAATTTCATCACCCGCATACCGAGTCAGTACCGCTTCTTTTTGGGCGTGCTTGAAGGCTTGAACTTGGCGGATGCGGGCTTCTTGCGAGCACCTCCATTGTCGGAATTAGCAGAATTACTTCGACGGGAGTAGCGATCGTCTGGAGGAGTGTCCCGTCCGAAAGCGCCGTTGTCGCCAAATTTCTTTTTGGGTTTGCTTTTCCAGCTGTCGTCCCCTCCCGTGAATTTCCGCTTACCACTTTCGGGTCTACCGCCGGATGATGGTCTTCCGCCGGATGACGGCCTTCCGCTAGATGACGGCCTTCCGCCACTTCGGCTTCCTTGACCACTGCGGTCCGTGCGTGTTCGCTGGGTGTCGCGTCCTCGCGATCCTCCATGGCTGCCGCCTCTTCCACCATAGCTGCGTTGACCACCGCTTCGGTCGTCTCCTCCCTTGAGGTTAAGATCCTTACCATGCGTGATGTTCAACTTGGATAGTTCCAGGCTGACAATGCGGTTGAGCACTTCTTCTTTCGACATGCTTTCAAATCGCTCCAGGGTGGAAAACCACAAGTCTGCGGGCAGTCCTTGGTTTTCTTCACGCTTCAAGACTTCTGCTGCCCATCGCTCCAACCGTGCGGCCGAGATGGACTTGGCATCTGGAATTTGAGCCTCTGTGAATTCGATGCCCAATCCCTTAGAGAGTCGATTGACGACGGCCTTTTCTCGGGTGTTGATGAACGCCATAGAAATGCCTGTTTTGCCCGCTCGTGCCGTACGGCCTGATCGGTGCGTGTAATAGGCTTGGTCATTCGGTAGTGAGTGATGAAAAACGTGGGTCAAATCGTTGACGTCGATGCCCCTTGCCGCCACATCCGTTGCGATGAGCACCTGCAGCTCCCGCATCTTGAAACGGCGCATGACACGGTCTCGCTGGGGTTGGGAAAGGTCCCCGTGAAGCGCGTCAGCTCGGTATCCTTTTTTCATCAGTGTTTCCGCCAAGTCCTGCGTGTCGCGCTTGGTGCGACAGAAAACGACGCCGAACAGTTCCGGATCCATGTCCATGAACCGCGCCAGAGCTTCCGCTTTGTCTGTATGACGCACCGTAGCATACTGGTGGTCGATGTGGTCATTGACCGCTGTTTGCGGGTCGATGCGCACCTCCATGGGGTCCTCCATGTACTGCTTGACCATGCGGCGAATTTCCTTCGGCATGGTGGCTGAAAACAGCCAAGTCCGCTTGGATGCGGGCGTCATGTCCAAAATGGTGTCGAGTTCTTCTTTGAACCCCATGTTGAGCATTTCGTCGGCTTCGTCCAGGATGACGAATTCCAGTTGATCGAGCTTGACGGCTTTGCGCTTGGCTAAATCAATCAAACGGCCTGGCGTGGCAATGACCACATGGCACGGTCGCCTCAGCTGTTGGATTTGCGTCATGATGTTTGCACCTCCGTAAACCGCAACGGTCTGAATGCCGTCGAGTTGTTTGGCAAAAAGCTCAATTTGCTGGGCGATTTGTTGACCCAGTTCGCGGGTTGGTGCGAGGATCAAGGCTTGGACATGCGAGGCTTTGGGGTCCAGGTGTTCGAGCATGGGCAGCCCAAATGCAGCTGTTTTGCCCGTTCCCGTTTGTGCCAAGCCAATGAAATCCCGATCCCCTGCGAGCAGGTGAGGGATGGCTTCTTGCTGAATTTCGGTAGGGTTCTCAAAGCCAAGTGTGGCGATTGCTTTGAGAAGCGGGGCGGAAAGCCCAAGACGTTCAAATGATTCCAAAAGGGGTGCGGGTCTTGCAGATAGAGGCCGCAAGGTAGGGCTGATCCGCATGAATAACACGGGCTTATCCGGTTTTACATGCGAAAGCCTAAGGAAGCGACGACCATTCCGTGCGTTTTCCGCAATCGACCTGCCTCAATTAAATCGGGCGAGTACAGGTAAATATCCCGGTCGTGCCAACTGCGTCGGTAGGTCGCTGAAGCATACCAAGCGTTTGTTCGATAACCAAAGCCCATGCTTCCCGTATAGCGACTTGCATCCGTGTCAATTTCGGCTGCAGGGGAGAAGGGGGAAGTCTCCATTCCCGCACCAGCGCGAAGGCGCCAATTCCGTTGGATACGGAATTCACAGCCAACGCGGGCTGCATGGGATAGATTGTACAGCTGGGATGCGGCTTCGTTTTCTGTCTCGAAATTGTACGGGTCTGGCCCTGAGAGGGCTTGAGGTTTGAGCATGCCACTTCCATAATCTACTCGCTCATAATCCGCTGTGATGATGCCCATCTTTCCCAGGATAAATGCTCCGGACGCAATGAGCCGGGAAGGCGTAAGTACTACGTACTCCAAACGGTTAAAAGGAGAGCTTGAATCGAAAGATTCACCGTCCTTGAAGTCACTGCGGATTTTTGTGGAGTATTCGTCCGTGAACCCAATGCGGCTGCGGGTGTGGTATGCGACTCCCGCGCGAAGCCAATTCGTTAGAGCCAAGTTGATGCCGACTTTGAAATTGACTCCACTGCCCTCCACAGTTAGTAGTTCTTGATACTCCCATTCAGCGAGTTCCAAGGAATCGATTCGCGGGCGCTCGTTGTGAATGGCTTTTTCGTCGAATTCGACGCTGACAATGCCGATGCTCGCACCGATGTAGAGGCGTTCTTGAAACCCAGATCCCAGACCGATGTTGGTTTCATTGAGATGGCCGGAACGCTCAATAATCTTGGTGGCGTAGGCGCCACCTGATGGGATTTCTGAAATGTAATCCGTCGGATTGTTGTTGGGGTGGGGGTTGAGGAGGTAAGTCTCCCAAGCGAGGCTGCTGGTAAAGGGTGAAAGGTTATAGAGTTCATCGGGATTTGCGCCCATGGCCTCTCCCAAAAAGACGTCGAGCAACGTTCCGTCCAGCGGTGCGTCATCGATCCGGACGCGCTCGTTGTAGTTTGCCCGCCGCGTATTGGTAACTGCGAGGGTCGTGACGGGCCAATCTGGATTCACGGAGGGGTAACTCAATGCGATGCCGAGGTTGGTTGTTGAACCGCTGAGTTGGTTGGCGTTGCCAAATTGACCGGCGATGTTCACTTTTGTCTTTTGCGAAGCAAGTCCAGTAGAGATGCCCGCATCTCCTCTGCGGTACATGCCAATTCCTGCGGGGTTTCCGCTTAGGCAAGCGAGGTCAGCGCCTAATGCTCCAAAAGCTCCGCCCATGGACATGGAGCGCGCCGTACCAAGGGACTCCTGGTAGCTGTAACGCAGGATGTCAATTTCGTTTTGAGCGTTTGCCTGCCATGCAATCGACCCCAAGAAGAGGCTCAGAATCCAAGCCGAAGTAGATTGACGCTGCTTCATCGGCCACCTCCTCGGCTAGAGCGAGAAGATCCACTAGGTCGCGAACCTCCTGAACTTCCTGAACTTCTGCTCGGTGTATTCGCAGGGGAAGTGCGGCTGCGTGACGAATTGTTCGATGGCTCAGGGGTGCTCCAAGATCGATTCGGTCGAGGGGAGGTTGTATCCCGCTGATTTCCGATTTTTTCCATCCAGCGATTCATGCGGGAGTTGGAGGCCGGTGCTACGTATGTGGGTGCGCTGGTATCGCCGCCTCTTGGGCTTGCTGTGGGCGATTGATCGGCTGGGGTCTCTTCCACTTTGGGACGCACCAAGACGCCGTTCGAGTCGTAGTTGCTTCCGCTGCCGGTGTAGCTCATGATTGGAGTGCGTGTGCGTCCTGTCACGCCGTTGAAGCTGTCGTTGCTTCCCGTTCCGGACCAACCGCCGTTGCTGTTGTTCCAACCGCCATAGCCGTTGTTCCATCCGTTGTAGCCGCCGTAGCCGTTGTTCCAGTTGTTGGCCGCAAAGGGGCTATACCCGTATCCATATCCTGAGCCGTATCCCATTCCGTAGGGGTTGCCCCACCCGCTTCCGTATGGATCCATCCCGCCATAGCCCATGCCGTACCCCATTCCATAGCCCATGCCGCCTGCACCAAAAGGATTCAAGTAGGAAGAAAGCCCCCAGCCGTTGCCCATCCCGTTGCCGAAGGGACGGTAAGGATTGTTGATGCTTGATTGGTACCTGGGCATGCCGTAACCGTAGCCTCCTGCATAACCTGGACTGTAAAGGCTTCGACTCGGATCGTAGTAATCGTCCTCCAAGGGTTCTTCTGCGCTCTGTTCTAACGCGAAGTTCAAGTACTGCGCGTCGGTGATGAACTCCTCTCCGCGGCGCAAGTACATTTCGTCATCTTCGAGGGCCGAGAAGTTGGGGGTGGTCGCACACCCAGAAAAAACGACGATGCCAAGCACGGTAAAGAGCCAATGTGCAGGATGATCAAGGCGGGAGAGCGGGAATGTAGCCATGGGAATGTTATAATCTTGGGAAAGGTACGAAATTGGTACTTTTGCGATGCGGATTGTCCACGTTCGGATAACTGCACAAATCATACCAAACTCCCAGTGCAACCCCATGGCTTCTAAATTGACTTCCCGCGAGGCGGATTACAGCAAGTGGTACAACGAATTGGTGGTGCAAGCTGACCTGGCCCAACACAGCGATGTAAAAGGGTGCATGGTGATCAAGCCATACGGTTTTGCCATTTGGGAACGGATGAAGGCCGTCCTCGACGAAATGTTCAAAGAGACGGGGCACGTGAATGCGTACTTCCCTTTGTTTATTCCCAAGAGCTATTTTTCCAAGGAGGCGAGTCACGTGGAAGGGTTTGCCAAGGAATGTGCCGTGGTTACCCACTACCGGTTGATGAATGACCCGGATGGAAATGGCGTGGTCGTGGACCCTTCGGCCAAGTTGGAGGAAGAGTTGATCGTTCGCCCGACATCGGAGACGATTATCTGGAATACCTACAAGAATTGGATTCAGAGCTACCGCGATTTGCCGCTCTTAATTAATCAATGGGCCAACGTGGTGCGCTGGGAAATGCGGACGCGGTTGTTTTTGCGCACCAGTGAATTTTTGTGGCAAGAGGGCCATACGGCACACGAGACTTCCGACGAGGCGGTGGAAGAAGCCCGCCGCATGCTCGACGTCTATGCGGACTTTGCGGAGCAGTGGATGGCCATGCCCGTTTTGAAAGGGGTGAAGAGTGCGAATGAACGGTTTGCCGGTGCCTTGGATACGTATTGTATTGAGGCCATGATGCAAGATGGAAAAGCGCTGCAGGCTGGAACTTCGCACTTCTTAGGACAGAATTTCGCCAAGGCATTTGATGTCAAATTCGCCACGCGTGACGGAGGTCAGGAATTGGTATGGGCGACTTCATGGGGAGTTTCGACCCGGCTCATGGGAGCGCTGATCATGACACATTCGGACGACGCAGGTTTGGTCCTGCCTCCGAAGTTGGCGCCTATCGAAGTGGTTTTGGTTCCGATTTACAAGGGAGAGGAGCAGATGGCGGAGATTGTTGGGGCATTGAAAGGCATTGCCGATGAGCTGAAAGCTGCAGGACTGCGCGTGAAGGTCGATGACGACGATTCAAAGCGGTCAGGATGGAAGTTCGCCGAGCACGAGTTGAAGGGCGTTCCCGTGCGATTAGCCATGGGGCCTCGTGACCTAGCTGGCGGCACCATCGAAGTGGCCCGCAGGGATACGCAAACAAAATCTGTGGTGGAAGCTGCTGGCATTACTGCGCACGTGAAATCCTTGCTTGATGAAATTCAGCAATCGCTCTTTGATCGTGCCGCTCAACGCACGCAAGAAACCACGACCCGGGTCGAGACCTGGGACGAATTCAATGCCGCCCTCGAAACCGGTGGCTTCATCGAAGCTCACTGGGACGGCACCTCCGAAACAGAGGAGCTCATCAAAAAAGAAACCAAAGCGACCATTCGCTGTATCCCGCTGGATGCGAAGGACGAGCCGGGTGCGTGCATCCGAACGGGTGCGCCCTCCAAGCAGCGAGTCGTTTTTGCTCGTGCATACTAATTCCTTTTCGTCATGGACAACACCCCCATCGGACTTAATCCTGAAGTCACTGCAGAAACGATCACCGGTTTGAATAGCCTGCTGGCGGACTTGCAGATTTTTTACCAAAACGTGCGCGGCTTCCATTGGAACATCCGCGGTGCGGAGTTCTTTGAACTGCATGCCAAATTCGAAGAGTTGTACACCGACCTGCAACTCAAAATTGACGAAGTCGCCGAGCGAATTTTGACCTTGGGCGGTCGCCCAATGCACTCGTACGAGGCGTACTTGAAAACCACCGACATCCATGCGGTCAAGGACATTTCGAGCGGTCCCGAAGCCATGAAGCATTGCGTTGCTGCGTTCAGTGTCTTGTTGCTGCGGGAGCGGGCTTTGCTTCAGTTGTCTGCCCAAGCCGGCGACGAAGGAACCCATGCCCTCATGAGCGACTACATCCGTCAGCAAGAAAAGACCGTCTGGATGTACCGGGCATATCTGGGATGATGCTCCCTGCGCAGGCTTGCTCCTTGTCGCATTGAAAAAATCGCCTCCCATCTTGTTGGTTGCAATCGATGTAGTATATTTGCGCCCCAATTGGCCCGTTCGTCCAGGGGTTAGGACGCCAGGTTTTCATCCTGGAAACAGGGGTTCGATTCCCCTACGGGCTACTGAATCGCCTGCAAGTCATTGATTTGCAGGCGTTTTCATTTTGGTTCTCCCAATACTTCTCCCAATTTTGAGCTAATTGCAGATCCCTGTGCCCGTGGTGCATCTCACATACTATCATCTGGATATCATCCACCGTGCATTGTGTGCAGGGCGGACATCATGTTTTCTCGATTTTATCAGCCCTAATTCTATATAATTCAATATGAAAACTTTTTAATCATGGATTAAATGCATATTTTGACGGATAAATAAGTCTTGGCATGCAAAAAGTCACCCAATACCTCCGCCTCTTGCTCGCATTTTTTGCGGCGCTCTTTTTCAATGCGAGTTGGGGCCAATGCACGGCTACTTCCACAGGATGTGAAGATGAGGTGATCTACTATTTCGATGTCGATGGTGACGGCTACGGAGTGGATGACGCGGAGTGGAATCGGTATTGCTGCTCGGGGACGACTCCTTCTGAAATGTACACCACGGTCTCCGGGGACATTCGCCCTCATGACCCGGCAATTACTACGGCATTGGTAGAAGGCTGCACGTTTTCTGAAGCATGTAATTACAAAGCGTCAGCCACCATTTACGACGGTTCATGTCTTTTTCCCATCCCTGGCTGTCGTTCATGCGCGCTGCCGTTGACGACGGACGGAACAGGAACGTACAACCCCGACGATCCCTGTGATTGTTCCGGTGATGTCGATTTGTATATTGATGCGCTGGGGTACTGCGGCGGGGATTGCGTCATCGATGCGGATGGTGATGGGATGTGTGATTGTACCACCGATGCGGACGGCGATGGTCAATGCGATTGTGAAACAACAGATGACAGCGGAAATTGCTTGACATATGTCGATCAGGTCGACCCGTGTTGGGTAGCCGGCGAATCTTTGGATGATTGTGGTGACTGCACCACCAGCGCCGCGGCACGCACATTCACAGTTGATGGCATTGCTGGAGGTGTGCCTTGTTTCCCCGGCGATCCCAATTGCTTGGATGCCTCTGGAAAGTGCAATTGCGAGGATGAAGAATTGAACAGTTGCGGCGATTGCGGAGCGCCTGAACCTGCACCGGGATTCGACTGCGACGATGCAATTTCGTGCTTGTCCGATACCATTCCTGCGGGAGGAAATCAAATTTGTGACTTGGAAGACATCATCGGTTGCAGAGATGCGAATGCATGTAACTACAACCCCGATGCGACTTACGGCGACGATTCAGAGCTGTGCGGTACCGTTGACGAATGTGGTATTTGCAATGGCCAAGGCATTCCTGCAGGAGCTTGCCCTTGTGATCAATATCCATCAGAAGGGTGTGACTGTTATACCCTCCCAGAACCAGGCTATTTATGCAACGGAGATTGCATCAATGATGCGGACGGAGACGGCGTTTGCGACGAATTTGAAGTGCTCGGTTGTACCGATTCCAATGCGTGCAATTACGATGCGAATGCAACGGAGGAGGATTTGACGCAATGCGATTACCTCGATGCCCTGTTGGACTGTGGAGGTACTTGCGCAGCGGATTTGGATGGGGATGGCCAGTGCGATGACATCGATGATTGCATTGGTACCAAAGACATTTGTGGCGTTTGCAATGGCCAAGGCATTCCCGAAGGAGATTGCGATTGTTTGGGCAATACACTGGATGCCTTGGATAACTGCGGCGGAGGATGCCTCCAAGACGTCGATGAAGATGGGAAGTGCGATTTAGATGTCAATGGGCATGTGGCGGACGATTTTATTTGCGACGGCGAGGCCGATGCCTTGGGCGTCTGCAATGGTTCATGCACGGCAGATGCCGACCAGGATGGAGTATGCGATGATGTGGACGATTGCATTGGTTACATCGATGCCTGTGGAACCTGCAACGGTTCCGGCATTCCCGCCGGGGATTGCGATTGCGACGGAAACCAATACGATGCGATCAATGTGTGCGGAGGGACCTGCCAGACGGATGCAGATGGCGATGGGGTTTGCGACGACAATGGAAACGACGGGTGCGATGGGGTTGTGGATGAATGTGGAGTGTGCAACGGTCCAGGAATACCCGCGGGTTATTGTGATTGCCAAGGAAACCAGGAAGACATACTCGGCAATTGCGGGGGCAACTGCCTTCAAGATTTAGACGAGGACGGGATTTGCGATTTGGATTCCGATAACAACATCATGGACGGGTGCGTCGGGGTGATTGACGAATGCGGAATTTGCAATGGAACGGGACCTCTTCCTGGCTGTGGTTGTGAACCCATTGAACGCGGAGAGTGCGATTGCAATGGAAATGTATTGGATGTTTGCGGCGTTTGCGGGGGTGATGGCCCAGACCTAGGTGAGGATTGCGACGGAAATTGCCTCGAGGATACGGATGGTGACGGAATCTGCGATGCTGTGGATCCACTGGTTGTACCCAGGGTTTTTGTCGGTGCATTGGCGGATGGCAGATGGAAGCTGACCCTGCCTCCTTCATCCATTGAGGATGCTTACGACGACCTCATCAACAAGCACCGAGCCATGGCGCTCAACCTTGACGACGGTTCCCTCACAGGGGAGTCGAATCACCTGACCGTCCAAAACCACATTTTGGGCAAGGGTTCGCTGGCCGTTGAGGGGTTGGGGACGATGGAATCCAATGTGACGGTTAACGGATTTGTCCATGTCGACAAGAGCCTCTTTATGGACGGAGACCTCAGCGTGGACGGTGTCACCTTTACCAACGGAGGCATGTCTTCTAGTTCGCTGAACAACAGCGGCGATATGCTCCTGCAAGGAGATTCATACATCGGGATGAATGCCCACATCGATGGAGCGACGACCACCGAGAACGTCGTCGGAACCAGTGGCCATTTCCGGGTGCACAATGGCTTGCTCAATGGCGACTTCGATCCGACGTTCTCTCGCGTACGATTTTCAGTAAGTCCCTCGACAGGCAACATGCGCATGTGGGGGGACCTCGATGCCGACGGGGATGTGAATGTGGCTGGAAAAGCGACGCTTCTGGGCATGAATGCCGACGGCGATTCAAGATTCGGAAACATGGTCATGGACGGTGCATTGGACTTGAATTCTTCCATGGACATCTCCGGTGATTTGCGCGTCAACACCAACAAGTTCGTAGTCATTGGGTCCTCAGGAAGTACCTTCATTGGAGGAGATGCTTATGTTGCCCGGAACATGTCCATTCATGGCAGGATGCACATCCTGAAGAACATGACCATCACCGGTACAACCTTTGCGAACGGAGGGATGGTGACCACAAGTGTCACGATGGATGGCGACTTAGAGGTTGGAGGCAACATCAACATTGGAAAAGATTTCTCCGTCGGTGGCGTCACCAACGCATTGAACAACCTGACCGTAGGTGGTGAATTCAGTGTCTATGACGGGAGCACTGAGGAACTCGAAACATCGACGTTTTCGCTCAATCCGCTCACAGGAAACTTGACCTCTTCGGGGACCCTTTCGCTCGGGAGGTCCGTGGCGTTGACAGAGAATTTGAATGTAGGCAGCAACCTCACAGCTTCAGGACGGATGTCCATCGAACGGGCAGCCGCGTTCAATGGCATGAGTGTGTCAGGCGATGCCTCCATAAAAGGCGATGATCATAGCTTTTTGGGCACGTCCCGTGTAGCCGGTACTACAGACATCGGTGGAACCCTGACGGCCAATGGCATTTCTGAATTGGGCACGCTGAACAACACCGGTGAAATCAGCGGTGGCAGGTACACCCTCCGAGGAACCTCGGGGACCTCAACGGCGCTCCTGGACTTGACGGGCGAGGCGCCGGCTGGCCAAGCGCTGGCACATTTCGAAAATACCTCGACCTCGGCAAGCGCACATGGAATTGAAATCAAGTTGGGCACACTCGCTCCGGGCATTCAAAACGATTATGTGACGTTCATGAACGAAGACAACTTGGTCATGGGACGCATTGAAGCAGAGCGCACTGACGAAGTAGGTCAGAATGAAATGTTGCAATTTGAGAAAGCGGAGATTGAGCGTTTGGTGCAATCGGGGAAAGTCTCACGGGACATCGGCGTGACGAACCTGGTGACTGCATCCTTGTCGTTGACGGCCACGGTGATCAAATCAGCCGCCTCGTTTGCTTCGTTCACCGGCTGTGCAGGATTCGGATTTTGTGTAGCCTTCCCGATTCCGGCGGTCATAGCCGGCAGTGTGGCAGCAGTGGTTTCTGCCGGCGTAGGAGTGGCTGAAGCAGCCGTCTCAAAGGACAACGGTGTGGCAGCATACAACCGGGCTAAATCCACGGAGACCATGTTCAATGATGCTTGGCAGGATGGTGACCGCGTGGCAGCCGGAGGAAAAAAAGTCGGGGTCACTTACCAGTCTGGAAATGCGGACTACGCGGAGTGGCTGCTCAAGGAAGACCCTGCATCGGTGTATTTGCCTGGCGAGGTCATCGGGATCAAGGACGGACGCATCAGCTACAAAACGGCAGGCAGTGATAAGCTCTTTGTAATTTCTACGCAACCGGTCATTCTCGGCAATATGCCAGAGGCAGGACGTGAAGACGATTATGTCAAGGCCGCTTTCATGGGCCAAGTACCCGTGCAGGTGGTTGGACGTGTGGATGCTGGCGATTACATCGTAGCGAGCGGAATGGAAGACGGAACGGCCGTCGCCCTTGCGCCCGAAGATTTCCGCGGGCATGATTTCAGCCGGCTTTTAGGTGTGGCATGGGAGTCGGGCGATGCACCGCTTCTCAATGTCGTCAATGTCGCTGTCGGCCTCAACCACGGGGTGGACCAATTCGCAGCCAAAATGGATACACGATTGGACGCTCTGGAATCGGAGTCTGATGCGCTGGAAAAGTTGATTTTCTCCCAAGTCAAAGGAGAGAAAATGAACCTGTATCAAGCCCAAAATGCAGGATTGATCCCGCCACTCATCGTTCCGGAGTCCAACGCCACGGATGGCATGCCGGACTTGACTGATCCGGATGCTTGGACGGTGCCGACCTCCTCGAATTTCATCGGACACGACGTTACGGACGAGATGATGGAATTTGGCTGGAAATCCGCATTGAAGCAAGCCAAAAAGGACGGTGTGTATTCCCGGCACGGTGGATTCTGGAGGGAATTGGAAAAAGATGAAACGCTCCGAACGGAATTCCTCGCGGGCCTCAAAGCCCAAATCAATAAGCACAACGAGGAGATGATCTCCTCATTGGACAGCTACCAAGCGTTGGAAATGTACGATCCCGTGCCCGCCCGTGATTTGATGCAAAAAACATCAAGGCGCAGCAAAGAGGCCTCGAAAGAGGAGGGGGCATCCACTGATCCCACAGATCGCAATTCCAAGGCAACCAAATTCAACCGCAAGTAATCATGAAACGAATCATCTTACTCTTTTTAGGATTGGGAGCGGCGGTGTCAGGTTGGAGCCAATGCTCAACGGCCTGTGACGCTTCCGAATTGGTGACGTGGTACCTCGACATCGACGGCGACGGAGTCGGAGTTGACTTCAGCGAGACCAACCGGGTTTGTTGCAATCAACCTTCAGCATTGTATGTGCAGACAGCTGGTGATCCGTGTCCTGCTGATCCCACATGTACGGGCAATTCAGACGTTGTCAAAGGGTGCATTTACGAATTGGCCTGCAACTACAATCCACTGGCCAACGTGTTCGATGGCTTGTGCAAATTCCCCGATGGATGCCTCGAGTGTGAATTGGATGACCAGGGCAACAAGACGGGTGAGTTTGATCCCGAAGGCCCTTGCCAATGCGACGGGACAGTGCTGTACTATGATGTGCTCGGAACGTGCGGAGGAGCGTGTTTGCGGGACTTGGATGACGATGGCATCTGCGATTACGAAGTCATTACAGCCAACGGGGATACGCTTTGGTTGGATGAGTGCCGCGAACCAGGAGAATCCCTGGACGATTGCGGGCATTGTGCCACCGCTGCCACCGCCAAATTGTACCAAGACGCGGACGGAGATCCGTGCACGCCAGGAACCCCTGGGTGTACCTTGACGAACACGGCAGGAGACTGCGGTTGCGATGGCGAAACGTTCGACTTGTGCGACGTATGTGGAGGAAATGCGGATGCCGATTGGACCAGCAAGTACAATTGCGATGGTACGTGCATTGAAGACCCGAACGATGACGACGACGTTTGCGAACACGAGGAAATCGAAGGGTGCATGGATGACACCAAGTGCAATTACGACCCGAGTGTCAATGTGAGCAACGGCTCTTGTTTGGATTGGGATGAATGCGGCATGTGCGGTGGCTCAGGAATCCCGGCTGGGGACTGCGACTGCGAAGGAAACCGTCCTGACCCGGGATACGACTGCGACGGAAACTGCCTCGCTGATGCAGACGGTGACAGCGTGTGCGATGAATTTGAGATTGCCGGTTGTACCGACGCTTCAGCGTGCAATTTTAGCGCTGCAGCTACGGAAGACGACGGCACGTGCATCCTGCGGGATGCGCTTTCGAACTGCGGGGGAAACTGTCCATTGGATACGGACGGCGATGGCCTTTGCGATGTCGACACCGATGGTGACGGCGAGCCCGAAGACGATTGCTTGCTTGGCAACGGTCGCTACGACGAATGCGGTGTGTGCGGAGGGACCTCAGCTTTCACAGACGCTGACGGAGAGCCTTGTGTTGTGGGGACGCCGGGGTGTACCAATCAGGCCAATGAATGCGATTGCGACGGAAATACCTACGACGCCATCAACGTGTGCGGAGGTGGCTGTGAAGCGGATGTGGATCAAGACGGCACGTGCGATGACGTGGATTTGTTTATTTGCCAGGGAGTAGCGGATGCGGTAGGGGTGTGCAATGGTACGTGCACCACGGACGCCGATGGAGACGGCCTGTGCGATGATGACAACGACGGCGACGGCTTCGCCGACGTAGACCCGTGCTTGAACGATCCGCACAATTTCCAAGATGAGTGCGGGGTTTGCGGCGGTGATGGCATTCCAGATGGGTTCTGCGATTGCTCTGGAAGCGACATCGACGCGGTCGGTGTTTGCGGTGGAACGTGCCAAGAAGATGTGGATCAGGACGGCATTTGCGATGACAACGGCAACGACCCCTGCGTAGGAACCTACGACGAATGCGGGGTGTGTGACGGAACCTCCTACTTCACTTTCACCAACGGTTCACCGTGTGATCCGGGGACGCCTGGCTGTACGAATGCAGCGGGTGAATGCAATTGCCAAGGCGACACGTTGGATGCCGTCTTCATTTGTGGCGGAGATTGCGCGGAGGATGCAGATGGAGATGGCATCTGCGATGAAGACAGCGACGGCAATCCCATTGATCCATGCGTGGGAACGTTGGATGCATGCGGCGTGTGCAATGGTCCTGGTGAAGTCTATGACTGCGGATGCTTTGACATCCCGACAGGGTACTGTGATTGCGATTTAAACGTATTGGATGAATGCGGCGTTTGCGGTGGGCCAGGGCCTGAATTTGGACGGGACTGCTTTGGAAATTGCCTCAGCGATTCCGACAACGACGGGGTTTGTGACGTGGACGAAGAGATGGCCATATCGCGTGTGTTGTTTCGTGCACCCAGCGCAAGCCCCAATGATTTCTCGATTCGCCTCGATAACAACAAGTTTCAAGAGGTGGTGGATCAATTCACCTTGTTGCATCACCTGATGAGTGAAAACCTCGACAACGGTTCCCTGACCGGATCGACGCGAAATTTGACGATTGAGAAGCGCATCGCGAGCAACGGAATCTTGACGGTGAAAGGCCTCAGCACGTTCAACACCAACCTCCATGTCAAAGGCATGCTGGAGGTCAACCGCAATGTGTACGTCACTGGGAGTGCCACCATTGGCGGAACGACCATTTCTGAAGCGGGGGTGGTCAGTACGGACTTGACGGTGGCGGGAGATGCCACGGTACAAGGCGGAATGCAACTCGATGCGCAAACCACCATTGCCGGTCAAGCATCGTTCCGTAACGCCATGGACGTAAGCAACGATTTCCGGGTTTACAATGGCAACGATGAGAGCACAGTCCGTTTCAAGGCGGAGTCTTCCACCGGAGATGTATCCATGAAAGGGGCCCTGAGCGGAACTTCAGATTTGAATGTAGATGGTTACACCCAAATAGATGGATTGCGGGTGACGGGCACAGCGGTCATCGACAACGCGACGGTGGACAATCCATTCACCATCGGAGGCGATGCCTTGATTTCTGGGAATGTGGTTGCAGCCAATTCAGCCTTGGTCATTGATGCAGCGACGGGTGATGCCAACTTTGGAAACGACCTGGAAGTCGATGGAAATACGACCATCATCGGCAATGTCGAGGTCGGTGGAAATACAACCATTGGAGGCACCACCTTTGCCAATGGAGGGGTGGAGACCTCGAATATCCTGGTGGAGGGGGACATGGATGTGGAGGGCTATGGTCGAGTGGATATGTCGATGGACGTTGGAAGAAATGTCAACATCTTCAAAACCATGGGAGTCAAAGGAGATTTCACCTTGTACAACGGGACCACCGCAGGTGTCCTCTCCACACAGGAACGGTTCTCGGTAAAGTCGGCTACAGGCAACACGGCTGCAGCAGGAGGATTGACGGCGACCTCCATGGACGTAACACAGAGCATGCAGTTGGGACCACAGTTGTTGGTTTCTGGCACCATCGATGTCGCCGGAACGGGGACGGCCGTTGGCGGTGATTTGACCACATTGGGAAGTGCCACCTTGGATGAAGTCACGATCGATGGGGCGTTGGAATTGAAAGGGTCGCTGACAACAAACGGAAGGTTCAACGCTTCGAGCTTGACGACAAACAATGTCGTGGCCGATGCATCCCGAGCCTCATGGATGATGCAAGGCGTGACCACGGTATCCCCCGTAGGAACCAACCTCGGGTTGTCAGTGGTGACGAATAAACCGGACGGTTTTGTTGCGAAATTTCAGAGCAGTGCAGCAGGCGGTGGTCAAGGAATCATCCTAAAGTCAGGCCGTGCGGCTCCCGAAGGCTCCAATAAATATGTCTCTTTCCAAACCGGAACAGGCCAAGAAATCGGACGGATTGAGGGAGTGAACAAGGAACAACAATCCGGGGATGCGGAAGTAGAGTACATCCGGGCCTCGAGCAAGTTGGCGAAAACGTTTGGGACACACGACGTTTGGATGTCGACGGTCTCCATGGCGTTGGCCCTGTACGATGCGTGGGACGGTGCGGGCGATCTTACCGCCTGGTCCACTTCTGTCACAGGATGTTTCGGCAACGGGGCCTGTGCTACGGCACCAGTGCCTTCCCTGATTGCTGCAGCCGTTGCAGAAATTGCACTCGCCGCGACGGGTGTGGTCTCCGCCGCGGCCACCCTGGGAGAGGCTGGCAATGCGCTGGCGCTCGCCAACCAAAGTGCGAATGAATTTGACGAGGTACTAAATGGCTCCTTGGTCGCAACCGGGGAGACTGAAACGCAACTGGGTATGTACGGCATCCCCTATACGCTGCCCGTTCGCGTGGGTGTGACGTACCAGTCTGGTGCGGCAGACTACGCAGAATGGTTGCCCAAGTTGAAACCCCGAGAGGACCTTCAGCCAGGACAGGTTGTCGGATTCAAAGACGGAGGCATTTCGCTGGTTACCGACGAAGCTCAACACTTGTTTGTCATTTCTACGTTGCCGATGGTGTTGGGCAATTCCCCGAAGGATTCGAAAGGCTATGAAAAGGCCGCCTTCTTGGGGCAAGTGCCCGTCCACGTGCGCGGCACCGTGCGTTCAGGAGACATTGTCTTGGCAAGCGGTCGATCCGACGGGTACGCTGTGGCCGTGCACCCGAAGGACCTTTTGCCAGAGGACTTCCCTCGCGTGGTTGGAATGGCTTGGGAGAGCGGGTACAGTAGTTTCAATACGGTCAATGTTGCAGTTGGTTTGAACGGCGTGATGGAGCATTTCGCTGCCAAGCTGGAGGGCGACATTGAGACCATGGAGCGAGAAACCGCTGGTATGAAAGAAATTGCCCTGGCATTGGTGCGAGGGGAAGAGCCGAGCGTGGAACATTTGCAGATCGGAGGGCTTTTGCCGATCACCATCGGAGCCGAAGCCGTAGATGTCGAATCCAAAGACGATGCCGAGGAAGATGTATGGCTGGTACCAGGGTTTGATGACATCATCGTGCACCAATTGACCGATGATGCAGTACATGCCGGATTTGAAGTGGCATTGAAGGAGGCGAGAGAATCCGTGATGTTGCCAGAAGTGGAAGCATTCTTTGCTGCTTTGGAATCGGATGAACAATTGCGTTCGTCGTTCTTGAACGGACTCAAGAACAAGATCAATGACCACAACCGCCAGGCGTTGGTGGACATCGCAGCCTACCAAGGCGTCACCTTGTCCACTCCCATGGACATGAGCAAGCTCAAGGAGTCACTCAAAACACAATCTGTTAACCCCCAATAATCTGAGAAACCATGAAACGATTTTTCCTCATATTGACCGGGGTATTGCTCTCCTTTTCAGCGAGTGCTCAGTGCACGTCGAGTGCGTCGTGTACGTCTCCAACGACGTATTACTTGGACTTGGACGGCGACGGGTACGGCGTGGATGATGCCACGACCAACATTTCATGCTGTGATGCAACCTCACCGTCTTCTATGTACAGCGCATTGGCAGGCGATGTTTGCCCGTCGGATGCGTCAAAGCAATTGACCGCTGACTGTGCCTGTGGCGAAGTGTGTGACCCCGTCCCCGGGTGCACCTACTCCGAAGCGTGCAATTACGATCCTTCAGCAACGGTATTTGATGGGTCTTGCATCTTCCCCGATTTATCTAGATGTCAAATCTGCGATGGAGACGGCATTGATTCGGATGGGCCGTGCGATTGTGACATCAGCGGAACCGATACAACCAAATACTACACCGACGCCGCAGGGGTGTGCGGTGGAGACTGCGACGCCGACGTGGACGGAGATGGCGTCTGTGACAGTGTGGATACAGATGGCGATGGCGTCGATGACCTCTTCGACCCGTGTTTGGAGTCTGGCGAAGAAGAAGATGCGTGCGGGGTGTGCGGAGGAACGGGCGTCGATATCGATAACGATGGCATTTGCGACGACGAGGACTTGTGCACAGATACCTCGAAGTGCAACTACAATGCCCAGAACAATTTGGATTACAATGCCCCCTGTTTGGAATTGGACGCATGCGATGAGTGCGGAGGGAGCGGCACCGACCTTGATGGCAATGGCACCTGCGACGAATACGACGTCGAAGGGTGCATGGACAGTACCGCTTGCAACTATTCGCCAGATGCGACGACCGGCGACCAGGCGAGTTTGTGCGGGTATGAATTGGATGCCTGTGGCGTTTGCGGCGGCGATGGCATTCCCGCAGGAGCGTGCGCAGATTGCACCTTCCCTGAAGAGGGATACGACTGCGATGGAGAATGCGTGGCCGATGCGGATGGTGACGGCGTGTGCGACGAAAACGAAATCCTGGGTTGCACCGATGCCAACGCCTGCAATTACAACGCTGCTGCTACAGAGAACGATGATTCCGCTTGCATGCTAACAGATGCGTTGGGTATTTGTGGAGGAGGATGTGCGGGCGACTCGGACTCCGACGGCATTTGCGACGACGAGGATACCTGCGATGGTGATATAGACGAGTGTGGGGTTTGCAACGGCCCGGGAATCCCGGCAGGCGATTGCGATTGCTTTGGCAACACCCTTGATGCCTTGCTGGACTGTGGCGGGAGGTGTGCCGAAGACAACGATGGGGACGGCATCTGCGATGTGGATGTGGACGGCAACGTTATCGACCCCTGCTACGGTGACATCGATGCCATAGGTGTCTGCGGTGGAGATTGCGATGCCGATGAAGACGGAGATGGCATTTGCGACGATGTCGATGACTGCGATGGCGTAACCGACGAATGCGGGATATGCGATGGACTTGGAGTGGAAGAGGGGAAATGCAATTGCGCTGGGGATGAATTCGACGCCATTTTTGTGTGCGGTGGCACCTGTCAAACGGACGCGGATGGCGACGGAATCTGCGACGACAACGGCGGTGACGATTGTGTAGGTCAATACGACGATTGCGGGGTATGCAACGGCCCGGGCATTCCTGAGGGTAAATGCGATTGCTTCGGAAATGAAGAGGATGAGATTGGCGTATGCGGGGGCAATTGCGTCAGCGATACAGATGGCGATGGTATCTGTGACTTGGATACCGACGGGGTTTCCCATGATACGTGCGATGGCATCGTGGATGAATGCGGGATTTGCAACGGTCCAGGTCCCTTTGAAGAGTGCGGATGCAAAGCGAGCATTGCAGGATTCTGCGATTGCGATGGCAACGTAGTGGATGATTGCGGGGTGTGTGGCGGTTCAGGTCCAGAATTTGGCAAGGACTGCGACGGCAATTGCTTGTCGGACGTCAATGCTAACGGCATCTGTGATGCCTTGGAAGAAGTGGAATTCGGCAGCCGGGTAAACGTCTTTGTGGACCCGAGTGGAAACCGTGTCAACGACGTGAACTTCTTCAATGTCCAGTACGCCAACGACTCCCTCGAGCAGCTGTTGCGCTTGATGAGCCAAAACCTCGATGACGGCTCCCTCACCGGTGCATCCGAAAACGTGACGATCGAAGAAAGCATTATCAGCAACGGTACCTTCCAAATCGATGGTCCTGCGGTGTTTGAGAACAAAGTGCTCATGAAGCGTCATTTGACCATCGACGGGGATTTGAACGTGGTGGGCGAGGCGAATATCTTGGGAAGTACGTTTGCGAATGGAGGCTTGAAAACGGCCGATTTGGATTTGGCAGGCAACCTCGAGACCGGCGGAATCTCAACCTTTACAGGTCCATTGGTCATTGATGGAGAAACCACCGTTGCCAATACGCTGACGTCCCGCGGGGATTTCAATGTGCACCAAGGAGAGAATGCAGACGGTACCTTGTCGGCAACGGAAGTGTTCAGCATTTCATCTGCCACCGGCAACACGGATGTGTTGGGCCGTATTCAGGTCAACGGATCCATGGATGTAGATGGGGCTTCCTCATTCGGCCGCATGAATACCACGGGGCTATCCGTGTTCAACCGCGTGCTCGTAGACGGGTACTTGGATTTGAATTCAACTGCGGACGTTGCGGGTAACTTCCGCGTCAACACCAACAAGTTCAACGTGGGGCTGCTCAACAGCAACACGCACATTGGAGGGGATTTGATGGTGCAAAAAGACCTGTTTATCACAAACAATTTGGTCATCGACGGGACGTGTACCATTGAAGGGATTACGTTTGCGAATGGCGGCATCGAAACAACGAGCCTTGCGCTTTCCGGAGACATCCTGGTGGGCGGATCGGCTTCCGCGGGCAACGACCTTAATATCGACGGCTCCGGTACATTTGAAAATGCCTACCGAATGGGGGGTGATTTCAATATGTTGGCCGGGGGCTCCACCAGCGGCTTCGGGACAGATACAGTGGTCCAGGTGTCCGCAGCCACCGGAGACCTCACGGTGCAGAACCGGGTGACTGTAAACGCCTTGATGGCAAACGGACAAGGCGATGTTGAGGGCAACCTCACAGTTGGTGGCGACTTGAACATAGGCGGCAACGCGACCTTGAAGTCCAACTTGCAAGCAGACAACCTGGTCTCCATCGACGGCGATGTGGTAATGTTTGACGACCTCAGGTCAGACGGCACGTTGACATTGGGCGTCGTCACAACCAAGGAGGGTGAGCCGACCACGCAATTCAATAACAACGTCACTGTTACGGGAGCGACTTCGACGAATTCCATTTCAGCGACGGATTACTTTCAGGTGAATGCCTCCAGCGGATACGCGGCGCGCTTCACCAACACGTCAACTGCAGATAGTCAGGATGGAATTGTTGTGAAAGTGGGGAATGTTTTGCCCGGCAACAATGCCCACTTCATGTCGTTCACGAACAGCAACGGCGATCAGCTTGGGCGCATACAAGGGGAACGAGCCAAGCAGGTGAGCGGAGTCGTATTGCAAGACGGAACCAATGAATTGCTTGGAAACGGCGACTACACGTTGGAGATGCAAATTTTGAACCAAGACATCGCGAATTCTGCCGCAAGCGTGAATTCCTCGAAAATCGCTGTGGCCAATGCCTCGATTGACTTGGCACTTGCCGTGGCTGAAGCTGTGCTTGCTCCGACGTATACGACTTCCTGTGCAGGGGTTGTGATCTATGGATTCTTCCCGGTGCCGTTTGGATGTCAAACCGTCCCTGCGGCTTCAACGATTGCGAAGTCCTTGGCCTCGGCCATACCTGCGGCGGTGAATTTGGGCATGGCCATTGGCGGCATCGCAAACGCCAACAATACATTGGGCGGCGCGGAATCAGCGAAAGATCAGTTCTTGAATGCCATATACGGCGACATGGAACAACTCGATGAGTCCGGCATCGCCGTAGAGTCGGCAGCGACCCACTGGAAGGTGGGCACCACGTACCAATCCGGAAGTGCTGACTACGCCGAATGGCTCGAAAAGTCAAACCGTGGCGCGGACTATGCACCGGGAACGGTCGTGGGCGTCCGAAATGGAAAAATCAGCCTTTCCACGGAGGGGGCAGAAAAAATCTTGGTGGTCTCGACGGCTCCAGTTGTTTTGGGCAACATGCCACAGGGCAGCCCAAGGAATTATGAAAAGTGTGCATTCATGGGGCAAGTGCCGGTGAAGGTGCATGGCAAAGTTCAGAGCGGAGATTACCTCCTTGCCAGTGGACTCCACGATGGCAGCGCTGTCGCCGTTTCGCCTTTGCGCATGGTGGTTAGTGACATGGATCGCCTCATCGGAGTTGCTTGGGAAGACGGGACACACCCGTACCAAAACATGGTCAATTGTGCTTTGGGCATGCCAAATGCGGGGTCGCGTTTGTTCGCAGAATTGGGGAAGCGTGCCGATGCGCAGCATGACCGGACCGATGCACTCAAGAGCATGTTGTTGTCGGTGGTCAATCCGCAAGAGGAGTTGGACATCGACGGCGTCTTCGCCAACGGTGGCCTGCCCACTCCCATCTTGTACGAAGCGCAAGAAATCACCTGGTCCAAAGCGGGTTTTGACGACGTGGTGATCCACGAATTCACCCCCGAGGCCATTGATATTGCGCTGGACGAGGCGGTCAAGTCCATGGCCAAACTCGACTTCCCTGTGGCGGATGTAGAGCTTTGGGAAGGCATCACGAACGGCGACCCGGTCATCCGAAGAACCATTTCCAACATCGTAAGCCAGCGCGTCAACGACCACAACAAAATGGCCATGCAGGCGATGCTGGAATTCGAGAACAAGGACGCGACCAAGATTCGCTACGTTGAACGCCCTGCTCCAGAGTGGGACGCCGACAAAGTGAGTCCGGATCGGGAAAAGCGCGGAAAGAAGTGGCACTTCAAACAATGGGGCGGAAGCCGCAACGGTTCGAAGTCACGCATGGAACCGTGAGGATGATGTAACCTTCCGCCTGATTGTGCGTTGAAGCAGGCATGCCTGCACAACAGCGCATCAAGCTGGTATTTTACGCCATCCAATGGGTGCTCTTCGCGGAGTTTGACCCGTTATTCATGGGTGACATCGTTGTCCAGGTCCACGAAACTGATTCATCGTCAATGGGATGTGGTTGACGTCGTCAAGTTCGATTCCTTGGATTTTTGCCCCCCATTTCGGCCCCCATGCCTTTTTAAACCCCTGAAACCATTGGATTCATTGACATGTTGTTGGCCCCCTACGGGCTACTTTCAAGATCCTCACATCTTTAATAGCTGCGGGGATCTTTGCTTTGCAACCCGGATTGGATTTGAGTATCACCCGCAAGCGTGAACGATAACAATGTTGATTGCTTTACTTTTAGCGCATGAATAAACGAGAAACGAGCAGCAACATGAAGCCG
>Ga0209600_1000560_pt1 | contig 28898 bp, 27 predicted proteins | sample COGITO_mtgs_1104_FD_185518 | JGI IMG/M metagenome (GOLD analysis project Ga0209600, IMG submission 185518) | Pelagic marine microbial communities from North Sea - COGITO_mtgs_110421 (SPAdes) (version 2) | ecosystem: Environmental > Aquatic > Marine > Epipelagic ... | reverse complement strand
AATTAATAAAAATAAAAATAAAAATTTTAATTTTTTAGATAATATTGAAAATGTTAATATTTTAAAAAAAAACATAAATATTACTAAAACTACAAAAAAATACAAAATATTTATTATAAAATTAAAAAATTATAAAAATGGTGAAATTCAATTAAAAGATTTAATTGAATCTTTTGAATTATTTAATAAAAAATCAAAAATAAATATTTTTAATGCTATAAAAGGCAATGAAGGTCATAAAGTATTAAATGATTTTTTAAAAATATTTAATTTAAATAAAAAAGATTTTTTACCAAAATTATTACCTGATAAACATAAAGGTAGAATAGGATGTTTAGCTAGTCATTTAATATTATGGATTATGTGCATAATTAAAAATAAAAATTTTATAATATTAGAAAATGATTCATTATTAGTAAATGATTATCAACCAATTTTAAATAATATTCAAAAAGATGTTATTTTATTAGATCCTTTTTGTCCATATGATATAAATTATAATAAAAATATTAAAAAAAATAATAAAATAGATTTAAAAATAAATGATAAACATACAAAATTTAATAATTTTAAAACAAAAGGAGCATATTCATATATAATGACTCCAAATGGAGCTAAAAAAATTTTAAACTCTATTATAAAATCTAAAAAATGGCTTCCAGCAGATTATTATTTAAATGATAATTTATTAAATATTGGTACCACTAATAAAACTATATTTAGAATTAATAATAATTTTCCTGCAGGAGTTATTTCTTCTACAAAAAATTTATAATATAATTATAAATATTTATTACACCTTTTAACATTTATCTTTTAAATTAAATTAAATTAAATTAAATTAAATTAATATTTTATTTATTATGGATAAAAATTTAGATAAGATTTTTAATTATTTGTTTTATATAGATTATTATGAAGATTTAAAAAAAAATAATATTAATAACTTCAATAAAGCATTCAATCACTTAAAAACAAATGGATTGAAAGAAAATCGTTTTTATTCATTTGAACATTCTAAATTATATTATGAAAATTCTTGGGTTTTATATAAAAGACAAAATAATGATTTAAAAAATATTAATACTGAAAAAGAAGCTTTTGAACATTATATGAATTATGGAATTCATGAAAAAAGATGTTTCATTCCATTAGAAATAAAAAATATTCATCAATACAACTGGGATTTATTTGATACTAAATTTTATATTGAATTTAATAATTTAAAAATAGATGTTAATCATAAAAAAGCAAAAGAAAAAGCAATTCATCATTTTAAAACTATTGGTTATAAATTAAATTTAAAACATAGTACAAATTACTCATATTTATATTATAATATTGATTGGGAAAGATATATAGCAGAAAATGATGATTTGAATTTTAATGACTTTAAAAAAGCATTTATGCATTATATAAATTACGGTAGTTGCGAAAATAGATTGATTTATAAAAAAAATGATGTATCTTCTAAATTGAAAATCTTTAATTGGAAATTTTATTTAGAATTTAATTCCGACTTAATCAATAATAATATTTGCACCAAAGACAAAGCTATTTTTCATTTTAAAAATAATGGTTATAAAGAAAATAGACTTTACAGCAATTATCATTATTTATTGTTTATGAATTATGATTGGAATAAATACTCTTTATCTTATCAATTAAACTTGAATGAAAAAAAAGCATTCAAACACTATTTAGAAAAAGGACGCCTTAAAAATTACAATATTTTTTATAAAATTAGTGAAAAAAATCTTTGTATGGATTTCTTTAAGTCATTTAATAAATTAGATTTTTTAAAAGATTTTGAAAAATGCAAAAAATATTATTTGAAATTAGAAAAAAAAATACCATATTCATATGAACATTATTTAATATATTTATTATTTGATTGGAATATGATGTTTAAAGAAAATGAAAAATATTTGAAAGTGTTAAATATAATAAATAGTGAAGATTTTTTTATTGAATATATTAATAATTATAAAAAACATAAAATAAATTTATTATTGAATAATGATGAAAAATTGGAAATTATATATAAATTTGAAAATTTAGATAATTTATTTATTGATTCGGATTTAATATTATCCATTATTAATTATAATTTAATTGATTTTAGCAATACAAGTATATTAAAATTAATTGAAATTCAAAATAAATTAAATACTATTTTAAATTTTCATTTTTACTTTATTGAATCTATTCCTGGTTTTGAGTTTCATCAAATGAATAATACTAATAATATTTATGATACAAAAAATAAATTATTTTGTTTTGTTATATCATCCTTTAATAATCAATCAAATATTTATTATAATTTATTATCTGTTATATATCAAAATTATAAAAATTGGTTGATTTATTATACAAATGATGCGTCAAATGACAATACTCATGAATTATTTTTAGAAATTGTTAAAAAATATAATATTGAAAATAAAGTAGTTTATGTTAAAAATATTACAAACATGAAACAATCTTATTGTAAAAATAATACTTACAAAAAATTAAATGATTTTGATATTGTTGTTTTATTAGATGGAGATGATTGGTTAGCAAGAAATAATGTTTTAGATTTATTATGTTGCGAATACAATAAAAATGAACATTTATTATTATATTCTAATTATTTAGTTTATTATGATAATGAAATTAGTAAAAATGTTGTTGGTAACGAATATCCTATTGAAGTGAAAAAAAATACATCTTATAGAACCTTTCCATCTTGGCTTTTTACTCATCTAAAATCAGGTTACGCTTGGTTATTTAAAAAAATACCTGATTCATATTTTAAGAAAGACGGAAAATGGCTAGATAGATGCACAGATTTAGCTGAAATGTATGGAGCTTCTGAAATTGCAGGAAATAAAGTAAAACATGTAAATGAAACTTTGTATGTTTATAATAAACAAAATTCTTTAAAATATGTCAATTCATATTATAATGATTATCAAAGTGAAAATAGGAAAAATATTGAAAACCATGTTAAATCATTGAAACCTTTGAAATTTGTTTTACCTAAAATGTATATTATTAATTTGAAAAATAAAAATGAATTACAAGAAAATATGATAAATCAAATGAATCAATTATTAATTGATAAAAATAAATATGAATTTTTTGAAGCATTAAATGGTTATACTGAGCAAAAAATTATTGATAAATATGAAGAATATAATTTAAAATATAATAATAATAAAATAAATAAAACTACTTTAACAGTCACAAAAAAGCATATTAACTCATTGGGTGCTTTAGGAATTATTTATTCAACAATTGAATTATACAAGAAAATTAATGGAAATGGAAATGGAAATGGAAATGGAAATGGAAATGGAAATGGAAATGGAAATATTGACCACGTTTTAATTTTAGAAGATGATGTTTATTTTCATAAAAATTTTTATTTGTATTATCAATTATTGGACAAAGATTTAAAAAATAAAGATTTTATTTTTTTGGGTTTTAATTCAATTGGCAAAAGATTTATGAATGTTATGGATGAAAAAAATGTTAAACTAATAAATATTAAAGATATTGATTATTGTGATGATACAATTTATGGAGCATATTCTTATATTTGTAGTCGAAAATATAGAGATTTTATTATAAAACTGGGAATTGAATTTTTTATAGAAAATAATGTTAATTTAGATGCTGCACTAAATATTTATATTAATAATAATGATGAAAAATATGTAGAAAATGATTTGAACTTTTATTTATTAAATAATCATTTATTTATTCCTGAAGTTAGAAAAAATGGTATTAATAAAATGCGAAATACCAATTATTATATTGAAAGAAATATTCATTTAACTAATTATTTAATTTAATTTTTTTTTATATTATATTTTTTAATTTATATGAATTCTGAAATAAAAAAATTAGAAAATGAATTTGACCTAAATTTTTATATTTCTATGAATAATGATGTTGCTATTAAATTTAATTATGATTATGATTTAATAAAAGACCATTTTTTTAAATCAGGTTATCAAGAAAAACGTTTATATAGTAAAATTGAATCTAATTTATTTTATTTTCATGATTGGATTAAATATTTGAATATGAATAAAGATATTGTAAAACAAAAAGTAAATAATGAAGTATTAGCATTTAAACACTATTTAGAACATGGAATTCATGAAAAAAGAAATATTTATCCTAAAAATATTATTAAATATGAATCTATTAATATTCCAATGGAAAATAAATATGAAATAATAGATATTGATTTTGCTAAAGAAATGAATGAAAAATTTATAAATTTAGAAAATAATGAAATTATTCATTATATTGATTCTCATTTTAAAAATGAATTTTTATTATATTCATTAAATCATAAAAATTTATTTTTAAATTACGATTGGAATCAATATCTTCAAGAATATCCAGACTTAAAAGTAAATAAAATTTTTGATACATTTTCAGCTATTGAACATTATATTCATTTTGGTTCTAAAGAAGGAAGAATTATTAAACCTAACAATAATTTATTAAATACTTATTTTACTCATCATGAAAATAATAAGACTGTTATAAATAATGTTGATGTTGATAATAATGAATCTAAAAAAATTATCAATAAAAATAATTGCATCTATTTTAACGATAAATTAGAAGAAGAATATAAAAATCTATTTGTAGATTTTAAAAATAATATTTTAAATAATTGTAATGAATTGATTTATGAAAAATATTTAATTAAAAATAAAGAAGATATAAATAAAATATATGAATGTTTATGCTTAGATTTTGACTATAAATATTATTATTTATTAAATAGTACTAAATATGAATTATGCAATAATGAATTAGATTGTTTAAAACATTTTTTCCATAAAGGAATACAATTAGCCTTACCATATTCTAAAAATCATTATTTATTATGGATTAATTATGACTGGAATGATTATGTAATTAAACATAAATTAACAAATGATTCATTTGAAGCATTTTTAGATTATATTAAAAATAAATTTTATTTACATAAAAATTTAAATTTACCTAATGTAAAATATCCAATTGAAGAATTTGTTAATGAGTTTTATTGTTATATTTATGATAGTGAAAGCAATTTAGAATTAAAAAAAAATGATATATTAGTCAATTATAATAATTTTTTAAAAAAAGATATAAATAAAATATTTCCAAATATTTTTAATTATTTTTTAAGTATTATTATTAATTGGAAAACATTTGCTTCATTAAATAATGTAAATGGTGAATTAAAAATGTATGAACTTATTCATTTATTTAAAAATAACGGATACGATTTTGTAAAATATAAGGTAGAATTTAATTCTTTGATTAATTTGAATATTCCTGATAAAAATACATTGATTCATTTAGAAGAATTTAATGAATTTTATTATAAAATTATTCAATATACAAAAAATAATAAATCTATTTTTAATTTGTCACAAATAAATAAGCAATTCAATAAATTATTTAATAAAAACTTATTTGATATTCCTAAACATTTTGATTTTATTAATGTTCATCCTTATGCAAATGCAAATGCAAATGCAAATGCAAATGCAAATGCAAAATATGGAACTAATATTAATGATTTGGATTTACATTTTAATTTTATTATTAATTATATTAATAATTATGATGAATTATATTTGTTATTAACAACAATTTTTTATCAAAATTATAATCAATATAAAATATTTATTTTAAATAAATGCGATGATCCATTTTTAGAAGAAAATATTCATAAAATAAAAGAAAAATTAAATATTAATAATGAAATGATTATTATTACAAATAGTGAATTAAATGACAATTTACTGATTTATAATAAAAATAAAAATCAACAATTAAATGTTGATGATATTAATATTGATAAAGAATTATATAAATCGAATATATTAAAATTAAAAAATAATTTTAAAAATTATGATATAAATATTTTTATTGATACAAATCATTATTTAAAAAATAATAATATTCTTGAAAATATATGTAAATTATATAATAAAGATACTTTTATTTTTGAAAAAATTTTAATTCAAACAAATAATATTGATAATAAATTGAAAAATGTTTTTATGATTATTAATACAAATAGTTTATTAAATAATTTATTTTTACTAGTTAATTACCATAATTTTGTTTTTCCTGAGAAAAATATAAAATTATTAAATAATTATTGTGTTTTAAATAATCATAATTATATTGATTCTGGATTTTATAATGTTGATTTTAAATTAAATACTGATTTTATTTATCAATTACCAATATTCATTTTATATGAAAATGAAGAAAATTTAAAATTTATGAATGAAATATCGAATTATAATATTATTCAAATTAAAAATTTAGAGGAATTTAATAATTTTATAGAATATATAAACTTAAATAATATTTACAATAATATAATACTTATTTTAATTGATAAAATAAATTCTAATTTTACTAAAATTAATTTTAATTATGATTTAAACAGCATTAATAATTATAATTTAATTAATATTTTCAATAATTTTGATAATAAAAAGAAAAATATTAAAAAAGGTTCAAAAAGTGTTTTTAAAATTTTTAATTATGAAGCAATGATTATCAATCATGAATTTAGAATTAATTATTTATTATCTAATGACAAAAAATAAAAGGCAAAATAGAATTTGGAATTTGGAAACAAAAGAATTTATAAGAATAAATTTAATATTTTTTTTAATTTTATATTATATTTTTATGAAATATTTAATATACAAAGGAACTGGTGGATTAGTTCATATGTTAAATGGTATTCAAGCTGCTGTATTATTATGTAAAAAAGAAAATAGGATTTTGATTATTGACACTGACCAATTAAGTGCATTTAAAAAAAACTTTTCTGAATATTTTTTTATTTATGATAAAGAATTAACTTATTTTACTAATTATGAAAATATAGATTTAAATTTAGAATTTAATGGAATGAAAATAAATGATATCATTCATAAAAAAGCTCAGTTTAGGGATGGTAAATATTATTTAGAAGGGTCTGATATACGAATTCAAAAACATGTTGATGGAAATGAAGAAGATGTATTAAGAGTATATGCTGGTCACAGTGAATGTTTTATTGAAAATATTAGACTTCAAAATAATATATTATATAACATTTTTGATTCTACAATTAAAACTATTGAACAATATAATCAATATATTTCAGTTCATTTTAGAAATACGGATATGAAAAATAATATGAAAGATTTTATTATTAAAATTAAAAATGCTTGTGCAAAATATAATATTTCAAATGTATTTATTGCGACGGATGATTACTATGCTTTTAATACATTTAAAAATTTTTTACCAAAAGTAAATTTTTTTAGAATGCATGAAGTTCAAAATTTTAATGGTAAAAATATACATTATAATATTCAAGATAAAGATTTATTAATTAAAAATACATTGATAGATATTTATATGATTATTAAATCTAATTATTTTATTCCTTCACTAAATTCTGGTATTTCTAAATGGATTATTTATCAAAAAGAAAATACTGAACACCGCATTTTTGATGACGAATTTAATTTTGAAGTACTTTAATTTTTATTTATTTTTATTTATTTTTATTTATTTTTATTAAGTTTGACTTTATTTTTTATTTTTTTATTTATTATTAATGACTAAACCTATTCGTATTATTCAAGTAAGTCATCCTGGTTCAGGAAGTACTGTATTAAGTAACTTATTAATGGCTTTTTTACAACCTTATGAAAATGTTATTTTTATGGGAAAAAATTTCTATAAAGAAGAACTTGTTCATAATAATATTGTTATAAAAACTCATGATAAATTAATTGAAGAATGGAATAAAAAATATGAAAATATATATGACTTATATTATATTATTTCAGATAGACATGATTATGATTGGGATACTTATAAAAATAATAAAAATTTTTTATTTATAACTTATGAAGAATTATTAGAGAATGATAAAAATTCAATAGAAAAAATATCTTTAAATGTTTTTAATAAAGTAAATGATTTTTTACCTAAAGAATATATGATTTATAATAGAAAAAATGTTAGTATCCAAAATGGAATTAATAGAATTAATAATATGAATAAAAGATATAAAGAAATAAAAGATAAACCTTTTGAATTTGTTGATAAATATTACCAAATTCATGGAAGTCACAGAAATAGAAAGAAATAAATTTTTTATAAATAAATATTAATTAGTTATTTTTTTTTTATTTTTTTATTTTATTTTTATAGTATGATTTTTGAAAATATAGATGATTTTTTAGATAATAATAATGATCATTTAGTTAGTTTTACCGTAAGTACTTATAATAATATTAATTTAATTAGAAATTTATTAACTAGTGCTTTACAAAATAATATTAAACTTATTTTTTTTGCTTTAGATAAAGAAATAGCTGATTTCATACATAAAAATTTTAATTCATCTGTTACTATTGTTTTATATAATGTAGATGTATCAAATAAAAGTAAAAATAGTGATTCTTCATCATCATTAACAATATATAAATATGGTTCTCAAGAATGGGCTTCTATTGTATATTATCGTTATTTTATTTGTCATCGATTATTAAAAGATGGAAGAAATATTGTTTATATGGATACAGATGTTTTTATCAATAGAAACTATTTAATTGATATTAAAGAAAAACTTCGTGTTAATGATATTGTTATTCAATCAAATGGTAATGATTGTTGCACAGGTTTTTTTGCTATGAAATCGAATAAAAAATTAATTAACTTTTTTAATAAAAAAAATATGATAAATAATTTAAAATGTTATGAATTTGGTAGTAATGGAGGACCAAGTGACCAAAAATTTTTTAATCATTATATTGGAAAAAATATGAATGATTTTAATTGTGTTTTATTAGAAAGAAATTTTTATCCAAATGGAAATTATTTTTATGAAAATTCTGAATTAATCAATGATTATTGTTTTATTATTCATTTTAATTGTCTAAAAGGTGAATACAAGAAAATAAAGAAAATTATTGAATTTGATAAATTAGTTGTAAAATTAATTGATTATTTGCCAAATGATGAAGAAACTTTGGCTCAAAAAGATATCATGGAATATAAAAATTTACTTGATTCGATTAGTATTTATGATGATTCAGAATCAATGGATTGTGATTTTAATAATGAAGATGAAAAAGAATTAAATGAAGAAGGAAATGGAAATCAAAATGCTAATATCCATTTAATGAATCAATTTGAAATTGATGATAATATTATTGATAATGAAGAAAATAATATTATTGATAATGAAGAAAATAATATTATTGATAATGAAGAAAATAATGATTTTCAAATAAATATTAACTTAACTGAAGAAAAATAATTTATTCACCAATATTAAAAGTTTTATCAATATAAATTGAATCTTTTTTTAATTCATAAATTTCTAAATGTTTATCTTTATAAATTGAATTTAACGTTAATATTACATAATTTTACATAATTTTGTGGTCTTCTTTCAAAATTTGAATATTTACCTTTTAATGGTACATTTCTAGGACATACTAAATAACCAATTCCATTGGTTTCTAATAATTCTTGCATGTTTGTTATTATTTCTTTTCTTATTTTACTATATACAACATTTAATACATTTATACAAACAATATTTTCGTATTTTTTTATTGGATAGTTATCAAAATAATATGGATCATATTTATACCATTTGTTATAAATTGCGTCAAAACCATATCCACATCCATAATCTAAGGTATTTTCTGATAAAATATTTAATTGTTCAAATATTGTTGATGATTTACTTGGATTTTTACGTTTTAATGCTCCTCCAATTAAAACTTTAGTTTTATTGACTCTGATTTTTGACATTTTCTTATTATTACATTTTTGTTTTTATATAATATTATTTTCTTTATTATTTTGAAAAACATATTTAACATAAAATTCATTTAGTGTTTTTGTAAATGCATTTAAAAAATCATTTTCTGATGTATATGTTTCTACATCTGGTAATTTATAGATATTTTGCAGTTCTTCATCTATAATTGCCTTTAATTTATATCCTCTTATATAATTTATAGTAGATGTTAATTTCGTTTTGTAATATTGTGGATTTGTTTCTTTTAATGTTAAAGAAAACATTGCATAACAATCATTAAATTGTTGATGATAATTATTGAAATCTAAATCTTGAACAAATTTAATTTTATCTTTATGTTTTTTAAATTCTTCTGGTATTTCTCCTCTGCCAACAAATCTTATTAAATATTTTTTTTTATAATCATGTTCTAATATTTTTAATAATAAATTTAAATTTCGTCTTTTTGAATGAACACCACCAAAATGACCTTGAACTACATATATTGGAATATCCTTATTCATGTTTTTTCTTGTCATATGAGGCATGACATCCGCATATAAAAATCTCTTTGCTAATGGTGTTAAAAAGAATACATTTTGTAATTGTTTAATAAACATATCAATATCATGTGATATAAAGAAATATTTATTTGGGTTATATTGTTTTATTTTATCAATATGTTTAGGATAAGCTGTGCAGTTAATATAAAAATCAAATGTAGGGTTTAGATTAAATTCTATTTCTGGATATTTTTTTTGTATATAGATTTTAAAACTTTTATCCCAATCATTTACTTTTAAATATATTTTTGTTATTTTTTGTTTTCCAATAATTATTTGATGTTTTATTATAATACTTTCTATGATTTCATAATGACCTTGTATATCATTTATTATTTGTAAAATCATATATATTGTTTAATCATTATTTTTTTTTTATTATTTATATTAATTTCATGCATTTAATTATTTCGTCTTTTTCTTTGCATCATAAAAATTTTTTTTTAAATATGAATGGACTTCAATATAAATTTTTAGTTTTTGATGACTTAATTAAAAAAATTAATAAAAAATATTTATTTTCATGTAAAATTATATTTTTAACTGAAGAAGAAAAAACAAAGATTAATTCTATGAAAGAAGAAAAAACAAAGATTAATTCTATGATTCATCTTATAAAAAATTATAATGAAATGATTCATTTATATATTTTAAATATTTCTGATTTTCATATTTGTGAATCATCTTTATTTTTTATAAATGAATTTACGAATCAAAAAATTGACTTGAATCAATTAAATTCATTATTTTCGAATGTTCATTCTAATCATTCGAATGTTACTAATACTTTTAAATTACCTCAAATCATTATGAATAATCATTTTAATTTAAATGTTGTTATATGCGGAGTTTGTAGAAATATTTCTGAATTTATTTTTAATTCCTTTCATAAATTTATTTATTTAACTTATTATTTTAAACATTCAAAAATTATTATTTACGAAAATGATTCAAATGATAATACACTAGAAAAACTTAATTTTTTTAAAAACCTTTTTTCTTCTTTCAATATAGAAATTATTATATTAACAGAAAAAAATATTCAAGGTTCTATTACTCAAAGAATTTCTCATGGTAGAAATTATATTTTAGATTATATTTATATTCATCAATTAAATCCTGATTATTTGATGTTTATGGATATGGATGATGTTTTAATTCAATTTAAATGTGATTCTATTATGAAACCTTTTAAATCTAATTTTGAATGGTCTATGCTTGGGGCTAATTCATTGATTTATTATGATATGTGGGCACTGCGAACCATGAATAAACCTAATGAAGATTTTTGGATTGGTAAAAAAGAAAATAATAAATATATTGTACCAAAAGATAAAATTTTAGAATCATATTTTATTGTAATAAGTGAATCTAAACCAATACCTGTTTTATCTTGTTTTAATGGTATTGGAATATATAAATATAAACATATAGTAGATTGTAAATATGATGGTTCTACTACATGTGAGCATGTATCTTTTCATCAACAAATGATTGAAAAATATGATGCTAAATTATTTATTTTTCCTAATTTAATGGTTGGACCTCATAAAATATTAGGAAAAAATATGGATACTTATAATACTAAAAATTTTAAATTAGTAAAAAATAAATTATAATTTTGATTTTTTATTTTATTTAATGATTATTGCTCACGTATTAAATCCTGTGAAAGTCAATGAATCAAATCCTAGTTATTTATATTATACTCAACCCGTTAGTTTTGATTCCATGTATGTTTCTAAGAAATATGCTGAAGAAAATCATGATTCCTGGAAAATAAATTTATATTCTGTTCATTATCCTGAAGATAATGTTATTGTTCCTAATTATTTTATTAAATTACCTTATTTAACTAGATCAATTAAAGATAAATATCCTGATATTTCTAATAAAAAATTACCATTTGTTCAAGATATTTTTGATAGTATGTTAAAATATATTAAAGCGGATTATTATATTTTTACGAATTCTGATATTATTTTAAATGAAAAATGTTATGATTTTATTATTAAAAAAATAATAAGATATAATTATGAAGCATTGATTATTAATAGACGTGACAATATTCCTAAAATGATTAATAATATTCGTTTAGGAAGTGAGCATTTAAATTTAATTAACATATTAGATGGTGAAAGGCACATGGGAAAAGATTTTTTTGTTATGAAAAAAAATATTTTAGAAAAAATTAATATGAAAGATGTTTTTATTGCTCATCCTCCATGGGGTGGTTTATTAACTAAATATTTACGTTCTTTAACCAATCAATTTAAATTATTTGGTTTTGAATATTTTACTTATCATTTGGGAAATGATAATAATCACGGTAATTCCAATACTAAAAATGAATTGACAATCATTAATACGGAAAATGCCAAAATTGTTGAAGATTTATATTTGTAATTGGGAATGCATTTTATTTATGGTTTCTACAAAATGTATATTATCATAAGTTTCTAATATTTTATTTATACAATTCATTCTTCTTTGGAGAGGTGTTTTACCTTGCGTTTTTTTAGAATGTATATGAATCTTTTTTTCTATAGATAAAGCTTCACTTTTTGTTAAATCTTCTATTTTTCCATAATAATTCCATGTTCCATTTCCTTTTTTCATTTTTGTATATTTAGCTCCTCCTTTTATGATACCATTATGCTTTCTTAATCTTTGAATTGGATTATTTGTTATTCCTATGTATGTACAATTATTGTTTGGGTCAGTATTTGTTAATAAATATACTATATAATTATTCATTTATATTTTTATATAATATATAATATATATTAAATATTTATATTGAGATTGAGATTAAGATTAAGATTTATATTAAGATTAAGATTTATTGATTTAAATTCATTTATTTTAATAATTCTTCTAATTCATTTAATCGTATTCTATTTTCTGTGTCTAATTTTTTAGCTTCTTCTAATCCAAATTTTGTTGTAAATAAATTATCTTCAATAAATTTACCCATTCGTACTTCATATAATTGTTTTGTTTCTTCAAAAGCTTGTTTATAATTTAATTTTTTATTCAATAAACTATATACCATACATCGTTCAACATCATAACCTGATAATAAATCTGCTTCTCTTACAATGTGATATTCTTTTTGATATATTCCTAAATTTGGAAATCCATTTTTTTTTACAGTAGAATATGACATTGTATTCATGATTTGAATAATATTATTGATGTCATTTTCTTTATATTCTGTATTTTCCGTATTTTTTAAAAAATTTTTGATTTCATTTAATCCTTGAGATTGATCCATATATTTTTTATCACACATATCATGCAATATTGCAGATGTATATATAACTTTTTCATTGTAATTTAAATCTTGATTATTTGGCTGTTTTTTTTCATCGTCTAATATTTTTTGTGAATATTTTAATACATCCATACTATGTTTTATAGCATGTGATTCATCAATATTTAATCTTAAACATCTATTTATTAAAAAATTATAAATAATATTGTATGGAATGTACATTTAAGTTTTATGTATAACTATTATTAATATTATTTTAAACTGTTTTAAGTGAATTTTATATTTTTATTTGTTTTACTTTTATTGATTTTATTTCAATTGGATTCTTAAAATCATAAATTTTATAATAGGTATCCTCAATTTCACTATTAGTCATACTTTTTTTAAAATTACTTCTTTTTAATATATCTATTGATTTTTCATTATATAAATGATATATGTTTTTTTGTCCATAAATAATTGGATAACCTAACGGTGTTAAAAATTTTATAATATTATCATTTAATTTAAATTCCATTATTCCTACATTACCTATATATACATATTTATTATCTAATTCTAATAAAAATCCATTATTTTTTATTTTATAATGGTCACTTATTCTTGATTTTCCTTGAGATGAACCATAATAAATTTTTTTATATTTATATTCTTTTACAAATTTTGTATAAGCATATGCTGTTTTATTTTTTTTTGAATTTGGTTCAGATGGATGACATGGAATATTTTTTTCATATAATTCTTTTCTAATTTCTTTTTTATTTGGTAATGTATATATGTATACATTTTTTTTATTTTGATTGATATAAACTATAAAAGGTAATATATTTATTATTCTTGGATGCCAAATAAAATATTTTTTATCATTTTTATGTTTTTGAATTATTAAATTTGATTTTTTTGTATTCATATTTAATTATTAATATTATTTTTATTAAAAAATTGAATAATTACAACGGTTATATAATATATATATATATATTTAATATAAAGAATAAGTTTTATTTATATAAAAATGAACAATTTAAATCTAAAAGAAAAATTATTAAATGATGAATGGACATATATACAGCTTAATGTACATGAACAATATAAAATAAATACATTTGATGATGGAAATTCTAAATATGAAAATTATACTAATTTATGGATAATATATGGCACATGGAAAGGAAAAATAGCGTTGGTTAATTATGTCAATAATGAAATTTTAATTTCTTCCATTAGTAATTGGAAGTTGTCGAAGGTGTCAAGGGTTTTAATGAATGATAATAATAATAATAGAATGAATAATGTAAATCATACTATTATGCAATAATATTGGAATTATATTATTTTATTTATAAAAAATTGATACTTACTAAATAATTTTAATATAATTGGTTAAAATGATTAGTCCATACAAAAAAAATGTTATCAAATTGAATCCGACGGATTCGATTTGTTATATAATCGATATGTGTTTTAAAATAGAACAAAATAATTCAATTAGAGGAGATAAAGGTTTTGGTCTGTGTTTTAGTAACACTTTTTTAAATGACGGCAACTTTAGTTCATTGATGTTAGAGTTAGAACATGTATTGTCTATTCACTTAAACTTTTGCCCTTACATCACTGATCTTAGAGCATTACTTTGTAGCGCTCCTAATCTTAAATACATCACAATAGAAGATTGCCCTAACATCACTGATTTTAGGGCTCTTGAAGGGTTTCCTAATGTTACTTTGTGTAATCTCCCAAACATAACTGATGTTAGCTATCTTACCTGGGCTGAAAACGTCACAATAGAAAATTGCCTTAACATCAAAGATGTTAGCGCTCTTGCCGGGGTTCCTAATGTTACTTTGAATTATCTCCGAAAAATAACTGATGTAACCGCTCTTGGCGGGGCTGAAAACGTCACAATAGAAAATTGCGTTAACATCACTAATTTTAGCGCTCTTGCCGGGGTTCTTAATGTTACTTTGCGTTTTCTCCCAAACATAACTGATGTTAGCTATCTTGCCGGGGTTAAAAACCTCACATTAGAATATTGCGCTAACATCACTGATGTAACCGCTCTTGCCAGGGTTGAAAACCTCACAATAAAAGATTGCAAAGGGAACAACGATGTTAAGCGCTCCATGAAGTAGTAAGTCATGACTTATTAAATCTTTGTGATCTTCACGCAAAAATATTATAAAAAATTATATAATCATCAATAATTTATTTTACATAATCAAATATTATAAAATCATCTTTGTACAATTCATACACAATTTCTTTTAATTCTGGTGAATCATAATAATCCTCATAATTGTACTTGAATTTAGACGCATTTTTTTCCGTATGTTTTAAATCAACATCAATATTTAATTTAGTCTTAATTTTATTCCAATCATCTTTTATATTTTCTAATTTATATATATTTTCCATGGGGATTAATGGTTGTTTTCTATAATTATGTGTAAATAAATATTGTGGTAAAAAATGTGATACATATAAATGATTTGTTTCTTTATTTTTCAATATATAATCAAATTTTTCTTTAAGTTCATGTACAAAATCATTGAATGTATTCAGATTTTTTATTAGACGTGAATATTGATATTTACAATAATGATATTCTGATACTAATCGTGCATATGGATTTCGGATGATTGTGAATGTAAAATAACTACTGTCATAATATTTACAATTATTTTTTAGAAAAGCCATTGTTGAATGATCTAATTCATAGTTTTGTTGATTATTTTGTTGTTTTATATTTCCATACCAATTATATTTATTAACTAACTTTTGGCGAAATAATGGAAATTCTGTTATTGTTTCTTCAATAGATGTTCCTCCTGCCTTAGGAATGTGAATAAATATTGCCTTTAAATTATGATAAATAGGCATTTTGTATGTTTTATGTATATGATTCTTATAATTTTATTGTATATTAAACAAATTTATTATACAATAAAAAATAAAAAATAAAAAATAAAATAAAATTAAATTGAATATTTATTTAACCAATATGAATTTTTAAATTTTGGAATAATATTTTCTAATTGTGTATAATCTTTATACTTTTTTAACCAAAATTCCAATCGTAAATTTAAATGTGTATCATTTAATTCATTATAATCCTTTAAAATAACTACTGGTAAATTATTTTCTTTCCACATAGTATCCAATGATGATGTTGTTGTAATAACTATACAACCCAATAAAAATAATTCCCATGTTCTATGACAATCTAAACCATTTCCTCGAGGTGATAATACAAAACGATAACTTCTATATTTTTTAATGATTTCTTTAAAATTTAATTTTTCGGATTGAAAATCAATATATTGATTTTTTTTAATTTTTTCATACATTTCTTTTCTTGATGGATGGGAATTTGATAAATGTGAATCACAATATATTTTGTTATTTATATAACTTATACTTGAATTTCTTGTTTCTAAATAATAATTTATTTTTTGTTGATAATTAAAATCTAGTAAATATTTTGGACTGTGTAAATCCAATCCAATTGGATAATGTGCCAGTTTTCTGTGTTTAATACTATTATCATAATTTTGAATAAATATCTTTTTTATAAATTTATTAGTTAATATTTTTTCAAATGTTTCTTTGTTATAACTTGATGGTATTGGGTCATCACCATCTCCTAATACTATTATTTTATTTTCTTTTATTTTAGATATATGTTTTGCCAAATAATCTAAATCTCTTAATTTATTTTTTTGATTAGTAGCATTGTTTCTTATCCATAATACTTTTTTATTTGAATCTAATAATTGAACTATGTTTCTTTCATCTGATTGACAATTGGTTGATAATAGTGAATAAGAATCTCTTGTGTATATGCCTTTTGACCATATAAAATCTAAATTGATTGAATTCTTTTTTATATAGGAATATGAATAAATAGATGCATTAATTAAATGAAATTTTATATAACATTGATTTATTGTTGAAGTTTGTGGTGAATCAGGATATTCAAACCATTCTACTTTTTTATTAAATAAATTTCCTTTTGTTATTTTGCTAATTTTTATTCGATTGTTATTAATGTCTAATAATTCAACAATAATATAACTTTGTTTTATTTTTTTATCTGTTTTAAAATTAATTTCAATGTTGTAATTTTTTATATTTAATAATTGTGTTTTTATATATCCATATTTTATTGCTTTGTATTCATTAAATCGATTATAGGATAATGAATAACATTGCACTTCATGATTATCTTGATGTACATTATTTTGAAAATAAAAATATAATTTTTTTTGATTAGGTGATGGTATAAATCCATGAACAGGGCAAACTTGTGAGTTTGTTGATATATTGGATAATTCAATATTGGATAAAAAAGTTTCAAAATTGATTCCATCTTTTGATATTAAAATATCATTTACAAATTTATGTTTTACCATGAAATCTTTGTTTTCTTGATTTTTTATATTTTTTGATTTAGCATAATTTGGAATAGATATGAAATAATCATAATTGTTTAATTTATCAACATTTAAATTATATATTTCATAATTATATTCATGATTAATGGAAATTAATTCTGGGTCTAACAATGTTTTTAAATCATAGCTCTTTATACATTGCACTTTCCGTGTGTCATCACAATGATTATGTCTAATATGTATATAATAAAACTTATTTTGATTATTATAAATAATAGAATTATGTGTATCAAAATGATTTTTATGTTTATAATATTGTAATATATTGTTTGAATCTAATATTTTTTTTTGATTTTTCCATTTGTAACCATCAGTCGAATCAAATAAAAATAATCCATCATTATTTAATTTTGTTCCGGATAATGCAATATAATGATTATTAATAAAATTTGGAAAAAAATTATGGCAAAAGTCTTGTTTTTTTATAATGTTATTTTTTGTTAATTTTGTTTTTTCAAAATATAATCCATCTTTTGATTGAGCTATACAAAGATTTTCTTGATTATAATCATAATTATTATTAAATTTATTATTGATTAAATAAGGATTATTTGATGCTCTATAATAAAGATTATAATTATTATTCATTTTAATTATTTTACAATAATTATTTGATTCTCCTTCATATTTTTTTATTTGATAATTATTTGATAATATTATTTTTTCAAAATTAAATTTTTGTTGATTAATAATAATATTGCTTTTTTCTATTTTAGAATCTATGAAAAAAGGATCTTCTATTTTCATTCAATTATTATATAAATATTTTTATTATTTTTTATTTTAACAAAATAAATAATTTAATTAAGAATCATTTTTATTTTACTTTAATTTGTTTATTTATATTTTCATTTTTATTGATTAATAATTAAAAATGAATTCTATTTTTTGTTGCCTAGGTGATTGTAATCAAAATGAATGTCATCATTGTTATCCCGTTGAAAATTGTAGTATGAACCATGAATACTGTTTAAAAAATGGTTGTTGTCCTGAAATATTTATTGAAAAAAAAATATTAGTAACTGGTTGTGCAGGTTTTATTGGTTCTCATGTTTGCGAATATTTATGTAAAAATAATTATCATGTGTTAGGATTAGATAATCTAAATGATTATTATGATGTGCGACTTAAAGAAAAAAATATTGAATTATTGAAAGCTTACAAGAATTTTATTTTTGTAAAAGAAGATATTTGTAATACAAAAGTCATTGAAACATGGAAACCCTATAAAATTATTCATTTAGCATCTATGGCAGGCGTTCGATATAGTATTGAAAATCCTTTATTGTATTTTGATGTAAATGTTGGTGGATTCATTAATATTTTAGAACAAGCTGTTAAAAATAAAGTATGCGGAATTGTTTATGCTAGTAGTTCAAGTGTTTATGGATTAAATGAAAAAGTTCCTTTTTGTGAAACCGATAAAATTGAAACTTGTAACAGTCCGTATGCATGTAGTAAAATATCTATGGAACAAATTGCTAAAACTTATTATCAATTATATAAAATAAAATCTGCAGGATTACGTTTTTTTACCGTTTATGGTCCTCGTGGAAGACCTGATATGGCTCCTTATAAATTTTTAAAAGCTATTATGAATGGTGAAAATTTTATGAAATATGGTGATGGTAGCTCTTCAAGAGATTATACTTATATTGATGATATTGTGAGTGGAATTATTAAAAGTATGGAAGATATCGGTGGAATTAAATGTGAAATTTATAATCTGGGAAATTCTAATCCTGTTTCTTTAAATGAATTTATTTCTAGTTGTGAAAAAGTATGCAATAAAAAGGCTTTATATATTCAATGCGAAGAACAATTAGGAGATGTTCCAAAAACATATGCTAATATTGAAAAGGCTAAAAAAGAAATTGGTTATATTCCTGAAACAAGTTTAGTTGATGGACTTGGGAAAACATATGAATATTTAAAGAATATTTATGATTAGAATTAGAATTAGAATTAGAATTAGAATTAGAATTAGAATTAGAATATGTATTTAATATAATATTTTCTTGGTCCATTTCATTTAAAATTGGTGATTTCATTGTACATTTTCCCACATAATTTCTGTAAATTTAGTTCGTTAATTATTGCGAATATTTTGACGGGTAAGTCTTTCTAAGATTCATATTTTTCGTTTCATCTCTATGAATATGGATATTTATTAATTTTTATTAATTTTTATTGATTTTTATTGATTTTTATTAATTTTTATTAATTTAATATTATAATTATATATATTATTATATATTTTTAATACATTTCCAAAATCATTTAATACTTTATCATAACTAAGACTATTTATTTTATTTGTAGAATTCAATGCTATTTTTTTTAATGTTTCATTATCATTTTTATATTTTTCATAAGTTTCATTTATTTTATCTAGCTGTATAGGTATATAATGTTTATAAGGTTTTACATAATAATGTAAAAATGTTATACATAATATTGGATGTGTATTTAATATTTGATCTGTTAATTTTGTAATCATAAAAACAACACTATTAGATAATAATTGCCAATAAGTTGTATCCCATCTTAAAAATGTTGATATGAAATATTTATAATTTTTGATTTGGCTATCTATTGAAATAAATGTTTGATCTGTATTCTTTTTATTATTTTTTATAACATTTTGTAAAATTAAATTTTGTAAAATTAAATTTATTTCTTGATACTTCCAATATTGTGATTTAAAAATAAATATATCTTTCTTATTTTCAAATTTTGATTTTTTATTTATATCATTTATATATTTATTTAATGAAATTTTATCTGACATTCTTGACCATTTAAAATAATCTCTTAAAAACATAGTATCAGGTAAGCAAATTAAATTTGAATCAGGAGGTTTAACAATTGTAAAAAAAGGATATTTATTTAATTCAAAATAAAATTTATTATTTTTAATAATTTCATTATTTCTTTTATTGTCATATTTTATATTTGTATTATCTTTAATAATATAATATTTATCAGCTGTAATATGTTCATTTAAAATAATATATAAAACACAATTTAAATTTTTAAATTTTTGAATTAATTTTGTAAAAAAATTAATATAAATTTTTTTTTTTCCTGTTGGTTTGTTTTCAAAATCCGTATGATTTAATTTGAATTCTATATTACTATTTTTTATTGTAACCTTTAAAATAAATATAATATTTTTTTTTTTAAATGAATAAATTTTTTTTTTGAATAATTCTTCCATATTTGAAAAATTTATTTTTTTATGTTTCCAAATATTTAATTGATTTTCCATATAAATATGAATTTGATAAAAAAATATTAAATTAATTTAAAATAATATTCTTAATTGTATTATATGAATGATTTATTAATATGTGTTCCATGTAGATTTCATTCTACTAGACTACCAGGTAAGCCTTTATTAAAAATAAATGAATTATCCATTATAAATCACGTTTATTTAAATATTTTAAAAATAAATGGTGTTTGTGGAGAAAATATTGTATTTTTAACAGATGACAAACGCATATATGATGAAGTTACAGGATTTGGTGGTTTTTGTTATATATCAGATGACTATTGTGAAAATGGAACATATCGAATCATTGATTATATGGAGAAAAATAAAATAAATAAAAAATATGTTTTAAATATTCAAGGGGATGAGCCTTTTTTTGATTTTAAAAAAGTTGAAAATTTGATTGGATTTTATTTAGATGAACATGGTAGAAATAATAATGTGAAATGTGGGACTTTATTTTATGTAAATGATGATTATAAATATGTTTCTAATAAAAATAGAGTTAAATTAGTTATCAATAGGCAAAATTATGTTATGTATGGTTCTAGAAGTGTTATTCCTGGTAGTAAAAAAAATATAGAAGCTATTGTGAATAACGAAAAATTAATGAATTTAATTGAAAATGAAACAGGGAAAAATGATGTTACTAAAATGAATGATTATTTAGGTTCATTAATGAATAATGATAATAAAAATAATAAAAATAATAAAAAATATGAAAAGGAGAAAAAATGTAGTATAGAAGAAAAAATAAAATATAAGATTCATATTGGAATTTTTATTTTTGATACTGAATATTTAATGCATGAATATGTGGATGTAAATACATGTTATCAAACTATTGAAGATTTAGAATGGTTAAAAATATTGGAGCAAAATTATTTAATATATGCTATTCAATCACATCAATTTGAAGTTGGTGTTGATACTTTAGAAGATTATAATTATTTAAAAAATAAGCATGAAATTTTATAATATTTTTTTTCTGGATATTTAGTCATCTTCACTGAAAATAGAAGCATTTTCAAGGTAAGTATTGACAATTAATTGTCTGATACAAACTTTCATGTCTTCGTTCACGTTCAATCCAAAAAAATTGTCAAGACGAACATTAATTTCCCGCCAAACAGGAGAATTTTCATCTTGATTTTCAACAACACCTATAGGGTGAAAGTATGGTGGTTCTCTTTCATACACAAACCTTTGATTACCTTCTGTGTCTGTACTCCACATGGGATCTGAACACTCGATATCCAACGATATCACTCTGTTACCATTGACACTTCGATATTCGAAACTAGCTGAATACATATCATTACTGAATAGCAGCGGTGGATCTTCCTGTTGGCGACCATTAGTTCCTACCATTCTTACGAGTTGTGTAAAGATTATAATTAATTTAAGTTAACCCTTCGATTTTTATTTTATAAATTCATGTATTCATCTATTCATGTATTCATATATTCATGTATTCATATATTCATGTATTCATATATTCATATATTCATGTATTCATGTATTCATATATTCATGTATTCATATATTTTTATTTTTTCCCAAAATAATTCAGCACTATTTTTCACATTAACACTTAATAATAATTGTCTATTTCTTTTTAACATTGGTATATATGAATCATAATTTTTGAGGGTTTTTTTTATAATTTCTTCTAAATCAGAATAATCATGTTTGCATTTAATATATGTTTCATTAGATTTATATATATCTGGGTACATCTTTACATAATCAGTATCTGGTTTAATCAATAATACTCCTGAAAACATAGCATAAGCATCCATATGTACCCATTCTCCAAAACCCCAACATGCAACTGCAATTTTTGATTTTGGAAATATTTCTTCATAATCTTTTGCTTTTAAATTATTTGTTATAACTTTATATTTATTTTTGGTATGTGGATTGGTTTGTGTGATTAATTGTTCAACTATTTGTTTTGCTTTTAATCGCGGAATATTAACAAAATTATTGGTTTTTACTTGATTTACACAAAATACGTCAATGGTTTTATTGAAATCAATTTCTTTTTTTCTAAAATAAATCATGGACAGTTTTTGACATAATGGACTACTATGAAAATCCCATAAAACAGTATGTATTTTTTGTAGATTTTCGGCGTTTATTGTAGGTAATTTTTTATTTTTAGGATAATCTGAAATTCCTATATCAGTGGCGGTTTGACTTGTTTCTAATTTATTTAATTTGAATGCTTGATGAATTAAATAATATTGATATTTACCATAATATGTTTGAGATGTATTTTGTAGTTGGTTGTTTCTTAATGTTCTGTTTTTGAAAATTGCTTTTAAATTTTTAATTTTATCTAAATTTCTAGCCCACGTTATGGATGAATCTTGTCTTTCTAATAATATAATTGGTTTAATTGTTTCAAAAATATATTTATAATTTTGGGGTGAAGATTGGGATATATTATTTAGATTTATTCTTGAATTTACTAAAAATATAATTAAATCAGAATCATTAATATTTTCTACAATAGTAATTTTATATTTGTCTAATAATTTATATTTTTTTGAAAAATGCATCAATAATTCAAAACGTTCGGGTTGAATAGATATTTCTATAAATATTTTTAAACTCATTATTTTATATTTATTTGTTCATTATAAAAAAATATAATATTTAACACAAATTATATAAATAAATTATATACATCATTATTTTTATAAAAAATCGATACTTCCTTAAGAAAAAAAATATAATATAATATAATTCCTATTTTTTTATTGAAAATGTCTGATAAACAATATTCTGATATGAAAAATAATGGAAAACCCATGCGCTATAAGAAAAGTCATATACTGGGTTCACTATCAATTTCTGAAAGATTAAAAGAATTATATGATAAAAAAGCATTTTGTGGATGCCCAATTTGCCCAGGACAATTTGGTAAATTTTATGATAATGGTGAATGGAATTTTGATTTCAGACATGATAATGTTTGTCCAATTAGTACTAGAAAATGGAAACTTGAGAATCCAGATAAAGAATTCCCAAAAAGCGATAAACCCAATTGTTGGGGTACTTGTTGTGGTAATAGATCGATAAACCCAGATACGGGTTATATTCATTATGAATGCACTCTAAATTGTCCATTTGGAAATGGAAATCTTCCCGAAGATACAAAAAACGATGGTGCAGCATGTATAATTTGTGATAGAGAAATCTATCAGAATGACTGTTTACACAATAACAGTATTCATACTGTTGAATGTCCGTACAACAAAGCACAAATTAAAAATTGGACACAAAATGCCAAAGAACCAATAATACGAGATCAACCACATTTTAGTAAAACTAAATCAGGTAAATGGTACGTGATTATTCCTGGTAAAGATTATGTAAATTTGCCTGAAGATGCAGACCCTATTGATGATGGTTTTCATGGAGATGATGGGGAAGGCATTCCTGATGATGTACGTCAAAAATTCAATGAAGCATTAGAAGAATGGTTCGAATACAAAAAGAATGAAGAAAAAAAAATTCAGGATAATGTGAATTAATTCTGATATGAACATGAATGTTGGTACTTCAGCAAGCAAAATTATTAATTTTCTTAATTAATAAAATTATAATATTAATATTATTGAAGAAATTATAGATTTAGATTTAGTTTTATAATATAAAATATAATATTTAACTAACTATATAGAAATATGAAATATAATTTATTAATTATGTTAAATGACCCATATTTTAAATTAGCAACATTGTTTCTTAATTCTTTTATAAAAAATAGTGATACTTCAAAAGTAAATAAAATTATTATTAATAATATTGGATTAAGTAATATAAATAAAAAATTATTAAAAGAAAAATATTCAAATACAGACTCAAAAACAAATATAAATATTGAATTTTATGAAACAAATAAAAAATTTGGATTTTCTAAAATGCATTCAGCTGAATGGCTTGAATCTTTAACTTATAAGACAAAATCTTTATTGGAAATTATTAAAAAAGAAAATAATTTACCTATTATTATGATTGATACAGATATGTTAGTTTTAAAGGATTTTAGTCATTTTATTAATAGCGATTATGATATTCAAGTATGTAAGCGCGAATTTGAATCAGCGCGAAATGATATTCAATTAAGTATGAAATATATTGCTTCTTTTTTGATTATTAATAAGAAAAATGAAAAAGTTGTGGATTTTTTAAAAGATTGGATAGCTGAAATTGAATCTATGATTCAACAAAAATTAAAACCAGCTTATGAAACTCCTTCTATGTGTAAAATGATTGAAAAATATAGAAATGTATTAAAAATAGATGAATTAAATGAAATTAATATTTCTTGCGATAAAAAATATGTAGAAAATGAAACTTATATTATTCATATGAAAAGTGTTGGAAAAGAAGAAGGCGAACATGGAAATTTTGAAAATAGAGTGAATAATGTTAAAAATTTTAGTAAAAAAGAAATATTGAAATATTTAGATTAATTTATTATAATGAATGATTTATTATGTTAATTATGTTTATTATGTTTATGGTTTATAATTTAATAATAATTTTCTTTGTATTTCAGTATTTTTCCAATTTCCCATACTATTTATATAATTATTTTTTTCACTATTTAAATTTATTTTTTCAACTTCAATAGTTGGAAAATAATTTCTTTTACCAACAAAATCAGGTAAATAAACTTTTTTCATATTATTTGATATCCATGATAATGATGTTACAAATGTACCTATACATGAAACAATATGAGATGCACTTAAAATAATTTCTAAATCATCTTTTAAACTATTTATTTTATGTTCAATAAATGGATATTTTTTTAATAATTCTTTAATTACTGGATTTTTTGTATCTTCAGCTACTAATATATATTTTTTATATTTACTTTTATATTTATTTATAATTGTTTCATAATAATATAAAGGAGCACTAATATATTTTGGATGAACATTCATTTCATCAAATAAATCTCCAGATCTTATATAAATTACTAAAACATCTTCTTTTAATTGAGTTTTACTTTGAATTAAAAATATTTTATTTAAATTCATTTTAATCTCATGAAAATTTTGAAATTTTTTTTTAATTGTATTTATGTCTATTTTTATATTATTTTTTTTTAATAATTTATTATCAAATTCAATATCAGAAATTCTTGTAAAATTTTTTTTGTCATATATATTAATATCAATATTATCTTCATTTGAATTTGAAAATATTAATTTTGTTGTTTTTAAACATTTATGTTTAGGATATATTAAATTTATTTTATAATATATTGAAAATTTTAATGCATTAATTAATTGAATAATATTATTTCCCATTCTACCACTCCAACTTTTAATTATTAAATTCATATATATTATATTTAATTTTTTTTATAATATTATTAATAATATTATTAATAATATTAATGATAAATATATTTGTTTCTATTGAATTGAATAAAATTAAATTTTTAAATAAATATAATGATTTATTTAAAAAATATAATATAAATTTTCATTCATCTTTAAAAGATTGTCATATTGTATTATTTTTTTATAATTTAGGAAAACCAACTATTATTCGCCAAGAAATTTTAAATCATTTTTATATTAACACAAATATAAAATATGATTGTTTAAATGAAGAAAAATGTATTGAATATTTAATTGAAAAATTAAATAAAAAAGTAATTATTTATTTTAGAAGTGATAGTTCAGTAATAAGACATTCTATTAATGAATTAATTAAAAAATATAAAGACATTTTATTTGTAATGCGCGATTATATCTTAAAAGAACAAAAAATATTTTTAACTAGTAGTAATAATCATTTTAAATATTTAATACATAAATATTTTGAAAATAAAGAAGGAAATCAAAGAAATATTAATAAAATATTTAATTTACTAAATAAATATTTTTGTTATACATTTCCATATTTTGATTATGTTGGTTACGGATTTAGTGAATTAAATAATGAAATAAAAAATCATAATAAATTATATGATATATTTTTTGTTAAAAATTATCGTGAAAATACATTGAATTGTTTATTAAGAAAAAAAACTTTAAAATTTCTTCTTAATTTTAATAATAAACATAATAATAAATTTAATATATGTTGGAAACCTTGTACTAAAGAAGAATATAATTCAAGATTACTTCAATCTAAAATATGTATTTCTACTTGGGGTATCGGCGAATCATTAAGAGATGATTATTTTTGTGTTTTAAATAATATTATTTGTTTAAAAATAGATACAAGTTTTACTAAAGATTTTTATGGATTATTTAAAAAAGATAAATTATTTTATACCTATAATATTGATTTTAGTAATTTTGAATCAAAATTATTAGAATTACTTGAAAGATACCATCATTATCAAAAAATAAATAAAAAAAATATAAAAAGTTTTTTTAATAAATATACTTTAGATTATCATGTTAAAGTATTAAGTAATAAAATAAATGAAGAAGTTAAAAACTATTCAAATAATAAATGAAATATATGAAATATATGAAATATACGAAATAATAAATTAGAAAAAATAAATTAAATTTTATAATTATTAATAAATAATGGGTTTAGGTGGAAATTTAATGTGGACACCATTAGCATATGAAATATATAAAAAAACAGGAAAAATATCTGTTTTTGTGAAAAATATTAAAGGAAATAATATAATTGTAGATGATAAAATGGGCTTAATGAAACATTTGGATTTTATTTTAGATAATAGTGAATCAAAATTAACATATAATGATGTATTAAATAATTCAAAATATTTTTTGATTAATATGAATATACGTCCTGATTTAAATACTAAAAAACAACCAAATATTTCTTATCATACAATTATTTCTCGTTGTGCATATTTTAATTATTTTTATCCCGACCTTAAAATTTACATGAAATTTAGTCAAGAAGAACATTCTTATATTAAAAAGATTGTTAGTGAATTGCCTGCTAAATTTATTATTATTGAACCCCATGCTAAAACATCATGGTGTGTTCATAAACAATATCCGATTGAAAAATGGCAAAAAGTAATTGATAGTATATATAAAAAGGTTCCTTTTGTCCAAATGAGTATGCCTGATAAATTAGTCATGAAAAATGTAATTAATGTTGGAGACAAAATGAGAAGTTTTAGAGATTGTGCTTTATTGCTTAAATATGCTTGTTTATTTGTAGGTACGGAAGGTGGATTTATGCATGCTGCGCAAGTTCATGGTACGAAATGTGTATGTTTATTTACATCTATGTTTGACCCTATATGGACAAAATATCCTAATGATGAGGCTTTATGGGTGGTTGAAGGGGGTCATAAAAATTGTTTTGTAGAAGGAACATGTAAGCAATGTTTGAAAGCAATGAATAATTATGATTCTGGTAAAATTATAAATAAAATAAAAAAGATTATATAAATGAATTATATAAATGAATTATATAAATGAATTATATAAATGAATTATTTTTTTTCATA
>Ga0209600_1000523_pt1 | contig 30056 bp, 10 predicted proteins | sample COGITO_mtgs_1104_FD_185518 | JGI IMG/M metagenome (GOLD analysis project Ga0209600, IMG submission 185518) | Pelagic marine microbial communities from North Sea - COGITO_mtgs_110421 (SPAdes) (version 2) | ecosystem: Environmental > Aquatic > Marine > Epipelagic ... | reverse complement strand
AGGAGGTGAAAATGAAAAGAAATGATATTGTATTGGCTTGTTGTATGCTGTTGGCTTTGTTGTTGACCGCGACGGTTGTTTCCGGATCCCCAGAGGGGCAGGCGTACTGTCGCTTTGTCGGTATGCTGACCGATAGTCGCTCCTTCCTGAGCTACACCCGTCACGAATATTTCCGCGGGATTCTATGCAACATTCTCGGACGTGACATGGTCGAGGGCGCGGTGCCTTACGACTTTGAACTCGTCGGTCGAATGGTTAGCGATATTTGCTACAACAACGCCGCAGACTACTTCGGCTTTGATGTTAAATAGTAGCGCGGTGCTCTAGTCTTGCAGTTCCTTTCGGTAGGCGGATGGCGCGACGCCTTGGGATTTGCGGTAGGCGGCGGGGGAGCAGCCTTGTGTTTTCTTGAAAATGCGGCTGAAATAGTAGGGGTCGTCGTAGCCGAGCTGGCTTGCGATTTCGCGGATGGTTGAATCGGTCTGGTCGAGCAGTTCGCAAGCTTTACGGATTTTGAGCTGAATGAAGTATGCCATGGGTGATTGGTTGGTGCGCTGCCGGAATAACCTGGTAAAATAGGGCAGGGATTGCCCCGAATGTGCGGCCATCTCATCTAGTGTAAGCGGCATGTGGAGGTACTGTTCCATAAATGCCAGTGTCGACACGACCCGATTTTCTGCGGATTGGCGCTGTGCCCCGGGGAAGCCTTGGTGGAGTTTGGCTAGGCTGAACAGACGCAGCAGTTCACTACTCATCGCCAACAGCCCGGCGTCGGTATAGTGGTAGTTCAGGCAAGCATAAACGTTTTCGAACGCGTCGCGTATGATTCGGGTATCCGGCACATAGAGGCTGGGCTTATGTTTGGTGAGTTTGAGGCTGTCCGAGAGCGCCTGTGTTTGCGTTCCAGAGAAGTGTATCCAGCAAATGGACCATGGGTCCTTTTGTTCTGCCTGATAGATATGCGGCGTGTTCGGCGGAATGATCACGAGCTGCCCAAATCGAATTTTGTGAGTTGTATTGTCTATCTCGATCGAGCCTCGACCACTCAGGCAATAGATCATCACTGCGGCGGAAATGCCCTGTCTGCGTTCGACGTAGTGATGGGGAGCTGAGGGGTAGGAGCCGATGTCAGTTACGTAAAGTTCGCTGACTATTGGCAGCGAACGGCAGCGCTTGGTCACCGTCGGTGGGATGACTACTAAGCGCTGCTTGGGGAAGCCTTCTCTGATACGTGTTTCTTTGCTCGATGACATTTCGATTACTTTTACTCTTTAGGATCGGATAGTCCATCACTAAGTAGCGGATATGCCATTCACGCAAGGGCTGAATTGTGCTTAACTATGCGACGCTCCAGTGGCAGAGCGCGTTTTTGAATCGAACGTATTTTAGTATGAAGCATAATGTAGAAGCATCACGTGAACCACTCGTCATCCCGACCTATGGGCTGGGTGCACCGGAGAAAAATCCGCTCTTTTTTGAGAAGCGCGTCTATCAGGGGTCCTGCGGTAAGGTCTATCCGGTTCCGTTTATTGATAAGGTGTTCGATGTGCCGAAAGCCCAAAGCTACGACTCGGTGCGACTGGAGAACGAGTATGTGCGCTTGGTGATGCTGCCGGAAATCGGCGGTCGCATTTTTCTGGGGCAGGACAAAGTCAATGACGACTACGACTTTTTCTATCGCCAAGATGTGATCAAGCCGGCCTTGGTTGGTTTGGCGGGACCATGGATTTCCGGCGGTGTTGAGTTTAACTGGCCGCAGCACCACCGCCCCGGCACTTATATGCCCGCGGACGTGCACCTTGAAGAAGGGGCCGACGGTTCACAAACCGTCTGGATGTCTGAGCATGATCCGCTGAATCGCCTGAAGGGGATGCATGGTATTCGTATGCAACCGGGCAGTGCCTTGGTCGAACTCAAGGCGCGCTTGTTTAACCGCACCCCTTACACACAGACCTTTCTCTGGTGGGCCAATGTTGCCGCCAAGGTGCACGATAATTATCAGAGTTTCTTTCCTGCAGATGTGCATTATGTGGCAGATCATGCGGTGCGTGCGCAGAGTGGCTTTCCGATCGCGAACAACGACTACTACGGCGTCGATTATGCAGCCAAACCAGGTGCCAACGACCTGAGTTGGTATAAGAACATTCAGGTGCCGACCAGCTACATGGTTTGTGATACGAGCTTTAACTTCTTCGGCGGATATGACTTTGACGCGGAGGGTGGTTTTATCCATGTCGCGAATAAGCATATTTCACCAGGCAAGAAGCAATGGACCTGGGGCAATCATGAATTCGGCTGGGCATGGGATCGCGAATTGACTGACGAAAACGGACCCTACGTCGAATTGATGGCGGGTGTTTACACCGATAACCAACCGGACTTTACTTATTTGCAACCGGGCGAGACGAAGACCTTTTCGCAGTTCTGGTGGCCTTACAAAAAGATTGGTCCAGTGCAGAATGCGACGAAGGACGCCGCAGTGCGTCTGGTGTTGAACGAGGATGGGACGCTGGATCTAGGTGCCGTCGTATCCCGCGAGTTTAAGGGCGCTCGCATCCTATTGACGGATAGTGATCAAGTGCTGATCGATGAGCGGGTGAATTTATCGCCTGACGCGCCGTGGCAGAATCAGTCGATCCAGTTTGCTGGTGACGCGATTCACACGCTGGAACTGTCAGTCGAAGGTCTGGTGTCGTATCGACCGGTGGATGTGGCGAAATTGGAGCGCAAACGCGAGGTGGCGACCGAGCCGCCCATGCCCGATGCCATCGACACGATTGAGGAGCTGTATCTCACCGCCGAGCACCTGGAACAATACCGCCACCCGACACGCTACCCTGAACTTTATTGGGATGAAATTTTGCGCCGTGATCCGCTGGATGTGCGCACCAATATCGCCTATGGGCGTCGTCAGTTGAATCAAGGCTTGCTCGATGAGGCTGCTCAATATTTCGAGCAGGCAATCAAACGTCTGACCAGTCGTCACCCGAATCCGTATACCGGAGAAGCACATTATTATCTCGGGCTGACACGTCGTTTTCAGAATCGCTTAAGCGAGGCTTATGGCCTGCTTTATAAAGCTACGTGGGATGCTTCATGGCGCTCCGCCGCATACTATGAACTGGCTTTGTTGGATTGTCGTCAGGGTGATCTCGAAACCGCGCTGCAGCATTGTGAAGCTGTGCTGGATACCAACCGTCAAAACAACAAGGCGCAGGTGCTTAAGGCACTGGTATTAGGTAAGCTGGGCCGCGATGGGTCACAGGTGCTGGCCGATCTACTTGCGGTCGATCCCTTGGATCATTGGGCGCGTCATGCTTCGGGTGATGTCGAGACCTTCCTCGCGCAGAGTCGCAACGATGCACAAACTGTGCTGGATATCGTTTACGATTACGTCGATGCCGGTTTTCGCCCAGAGGCAATCGCGCTATTGGAATTACATCATAGCCACGCGGTGCATGGAGTCGCCGTGCCAAATCCGCTCGAAAAGTCTCAGATGACGCAGTATGCATTGGCATGGCTGACGCGTAGCGCAGAGCACCTTGAGAACGCACGTGCGATGGGCTCCGATTATTTCTTCCCTTCACGTTTGCACGATCAGTTGATGCTGGAGTGGGCCTTGGAGCAGGCGGGTGCAGACCGCAACGCGGCTTATGGGCTCGGTAATTACTACTTCGATAAGAAACGGCACGAAGATGCGATTGCTTGTTGGGAAACCGCGCTGGCGGCGGATTCGACCTTTGCAACGGTGCATCGGAATCTCGGGATTGCGTATTGGAATGTGCGCCGCGACGGTGATGCCGCGCGCTCTGCCTATCTACAGGCGGTGAAGCACGACCCGACTGACGCGCGTCTCTTCGCTGAATTGGATCAGCTGCGCGGCAAGCTGGGAGATGCGCCTGAGACACGTTTGGAAACACTCCTTAGCAAGCCTAAGCTCGTTCAGGAACGCGATGATTGCACCGTTTCTTTGGCCGAGCTTTACAATGAAACAGGCGCACCACAAGCAGCACTCGACACATTACTGGCACGCCGTTTTCACCCGTGGGAAGGCGGAGAAGGGAAGGTCCTGCGCCAATACACCAGCGCGCATCTGTTGTTAGGCCAACAGAGACTGGATGCCGGTAATGCGACAGCCGCACTGCAACATTTTGAGCAGGCGATGCAGCCGCCGGAGAATTTGGCCGAGGCCTATCATTTGCTGCAGGCCAAGGCGGATGTCAGCTATTGGACCGGCAAGGCGCTGCGTGCGCTGGGTCGCGAGGACGAGGCTGTGGTACAGTTTGAAGCGAGTGCCAACCAGGCAGGGGACTTTCAGTCGATGGCGGTTACGGAGCATTCGGAACTCTCCTATTTCCGCGGCTTGTCCCTAATTGAATTGGGCCGCGCGGCTGAGGCGCAGGCTTTGTTCGAGGGATTCAAGCGCTTTGCTGAGGACGAACTGAAGGGGGCGGCCAAGATTGATTACTTCGCGACGTCCTTGCCGTTGCTGCTCGTGTTCGAAGAGGATCTCGACCAGGCGAAGCAGGCACATGCCAATACACTGCTCGGTCTTGCTGAGCAGGGACTCGCTTTGGTCAAGCACCAGTAGGATCGGCCAGGTAAGCGAAGCGCGCTTTGAGCAGTCATGAAAGGAAAAAGCCTTACACTTGAATCCGCCGAACTAAAGTTGGTGTTCGAGCCTGAGCAAGGTGGCAAGTGGCGCTCCTTGCGCGACCGGCGCAGCGGGCGTGAATGGTTTTGGCGCAATCCGCACCTCGGGGTGAGCCCGATCCGCTACGGCGATTCCTTTATCGCGCAGCACGACACGGGTGGCTGGGATGAAATCTTCCCCTCGGTTGCGCCCTGCGGCAAGGTCCCGGATCATGGCGATCTGGTGCAGTTGCCCTGGCAGGTCGACGAGCAGTCCGACACCCGGCTGGCGATGTCGCTGCAGGGGCGTTGCTTTCCCTTTCGTTTCGAGCGTACGGTGGTGTTGGATGGCGCAAGCATCCGCTGTGACTATCGCTTGAAAAATACCGGCGAACAGCCGTTCCCCTGGCTATGGTGTGCGCATCCATTGTTACCCTTGTCGCCTGATTTAAGGCTGGAGGCTGCCGGATCGTTTAAGGTGGGAGCAGCGATGGGTGCAGCCCAGGCACTCGATGGGCAAGCGATTCAATTAAACGAACTGCCGGATCATTCCGCGCCCTGGGCGGCCAAATTATTCAGCGACTGTAATGTGGTCGATCAGATGACCGTGCGTCATGCTGACGGTTCCGGATTAAAGTTTTCATGGGATGCGCAGCAGATCCCGTATTTGGGCTTATGGATCAATCACGGCGCATGGTCGGGCTGTGGATCGGCCCCGTATTTCAATCTTGGCATCGAACCCGCGATGTTGCCTGTGGATGATCTGAGCGAAGCGAAAGAGCCGCCGGTTCTGGCTGCCGAAGATGCTTTGGAGTGGTCGCTTGAGGTCGATGTCATCTAAGCGGCGGCAGTCAGGTTGAACATCACTGCCATGTTTGGAAGCTGTTCGAGCTTAGCTTGGAGGCGCTAAATCCTTATAAAATATACGCAATCCGATATATTATAGATCGTTTTATTTCAGCTATGATTTGTTTGTGGCTACATTTTTCTATAATGCCGATATTTCTGGGTGGCGACAAACCTAGGTTTCTGGAGTTCAACTCCACAAAATCATATGAACTTACATAAGATCCGTGACGTGTATTCTAACAGGCACCTAATCCTATTCTTGTTGTATGCATGCATGTCTACAATTGCGTACGGAACAGAGACTAATTGGGCTGAAACCGCCACGGTATCTGCGAGTAGTGAGCGATCGGGGTATGCGAAAGACAACGCAAACGATGGCGTGGTGAATGACACCTCGCGCTGGCTGGCGGCCGAGGAGGATCCGTCTCCATGGATTGAACTCAGTTTTACTGGGGCAACCACGATCCGCAGGATCGATATTTTTTCAGGATGGCGGTCGGAATCGGCACTCACCGACTATAAGATCCGCCTGTGGGTGGACAACGCATGGCAAGACAAACCCGAATGGGAATTCCACGGAACACAGGACACCGTCCAGCGCATCTATCTCGATGAAAGCCAAGTCATCAAGCTACGCATCGAGCTCCTCACCGCGAGCCCCGGACGCATCCGCGAGATCGCGGTCTATGACGACCCGGACGTCACCGGGCTGCCGCCCGCCTTTCCCGATGGAACGGGCGCGGACAGGCCCTATGCGATCGTCGACGACAACCAGCACCAAATCATTCTCAATCAGGTCGGTTACTTAACGGATCGCCCCAAGCGCTTTACCGCACCGTTGTCGGCAGATGGAGCGCAGTTTACCATTCGAATCCAGGACCAGACGGAGAGTCTCTTTCAAGGCCTCATCAGCGGAGGCCGTGGCGATTTTACTGCGTTTAAACCCGCTGATTCCGACTCGCACTATGTGATTGATCTGAGCGGCGGCGCACTGACTTCGAATACCAGTGATCCCTTCCTCATTCGGCAAAATCTCGCTCAGGAGCAGTATTGGCAAACGGCAACCGATTTCTTGAACGATGTTCGTTCAGTCGTCGGCACTCACCCGAGTGCCTTTGGCGGCTGTGCCTTTCGTGACGGCACTTATTACGATGCGATCATTCCCTCGCTCGTGCTCTTTTATCTTTCGGATCCAGAGTTTATTGACTCGATGCCACGCCAGATTGATTGGCAGGCGGACAAGGCCCGTGTCACTGCACCTGACTTTGTTTATATTCAAGATGGTGCCGCATCGGGTGTGATGGATGCAGTGAGTGATTACTACGAGTTGGAAGCTCCGCATCCGGACGCACCGGACGTGGTAAAACTAATCCACTGGGGGGCAGGCTACATTTTGATGCGCCCCAATGGACGCGATCCCAGCGCTCGTTTCGACAATGATGACAGCATGATTGAGCCGCAGACCCTCGAACAAGTCGCCTACGTGCTGTGGGCTTGGCCGGAATTGCAGCAATGGCTTCCGCAGTCCTTTTACGACAAGTGTCGTGACTTCTGTTTCAACTTCTGGGATCCTGCAGGAGGGCCAACAGGAAACTTTACTCAAGGCGGTTCGGGTAGCAGAAAAGGATCGAGTCCACTCGACATCAGTCCCTGGTGGGATCCGGATACCTATTCGCCCATAGATGATTGGCAGGCAAACCACATGCACCCATTTAAGGGGCGTCACGCACCGGGCCATTCGATTGTGCCGAATCTGATGATGTATGAAGTTGCCTTGCGGGAAGAGCGCACTGATGCAGCGGTCTATCTGGCTGCCGCCTTGAATCAGGCCGAATGGATCATCAATAATCTGGACTGGAACGATCCGCGCACGAACAAGGGCCACCGTTTGACCGAGCACCGGACGATTCCCAATCTGGTCTGGTTGCTACAGAAATATCCGCAGCAGGCGCCCGCCGGGTTGAAAGCAAAGATTACCGCATGGGCCGAAAACGCCGTCGCTCGTGCGGATAACCTGTGGGACTTTCGTAAGTTTAGCAACGACCTGTGGACGATCCCTGGAATGAATGAGGTGGGGAATTCGCTGAGTCTGCCGGCGATTTATACCGCAGCTTCCTGGGTGGTCGATGGTCAAGCTCTGAAAGCGCGCCTTGAAGAACTCGCTTTCGCCTCGGTCGATCACGTCTTTGGACGTAACCCGATGTTGGCGGCGGCTTCGAGTCATCCGGATCAGGGTTTCCCTGAGATCGAACGCGGTTGGCCTAAATTATATAAGGAAGACACCTGTGCGCGATTGGAAACGGTGCGGGGGAATATTGCCACACTGCCGGGCAGTGAGATGTATCCGTTTCAACCCGGGGCTGCTTTTCGCCATTTGGAGGGCTGGGCAAACTACGGTGCCTCTTGGTGCATCAGCTTGAGCTATTTACAGTTCGATGCGCAAGGCACGACGCCAGATCCTGCTGGGCTCGTTACACCTCCCAGCACGACAATCATCGCCGAATATCATTTTGACACAAGCGAGTCTGCGACAAGCTCAGTTGCGAATGTCACTGCGAGTAATTTTTCTGCCGGAGCCGGGATTGATTCGCTCGCAGGGCACTCGCCGAGTGGTCAGAACATGTTCGTCAGGTCGAGTGCAACCGACGATACCCTCAGTGCTGCGATTGCCGGGGATGATTACCTGTCCTTCACTGTGACACCCGAGGCTGGATCTAGGATGAACCTTAGCGCCCTCGTTCTGAATGCTGGGTATACGAATTCGAATGGTTATACTAATAAAATCCTCACTGCAAATTTATTGACCAGTATTGACGGGTTTACCTCAAGTGACCTTGTATCCAGTATCTCGACTTCAGATACCAGTGTTAGTGGTGGCAGCGCGAACTATCAGTATTGGGTCATCGATCTTAGCGATGAAAGGTTTCAAAACATCACTACAGCACTCGAGTTTAGGGTTTATGTGTATGATGACACCGGCGATCAGAATATTATTCATCGCTTTGATAGTGTTGCGTTGAACGGAACAGTGACGACTCAGGAATCGCTGGATTGGGATGGTAGCTCTGATTCGACTTGGACGAATCCCGACTCCACTAGCTGGACTGGTGGCACTTACAACGACGGCGATGAGGTTAGCTTCGGCGACACCGGGGCAGGAACGGTAACAATTTCCGGCTCGGTCGCGCCCGCTAATGTTTATGTGAGTGCCTCGGTGGACTATAGCTTCACTGGGGATGCCATCAGCGGTAGCGCTTCTCTCTCTAAGTCCGGAACCGGTAATCTCACGCTCGCGAGTGCAAATGCCTACACCGGCGTGACGACTGTCAGCGGGGGGACGTTAACAGTCGGAGACAACGCCGCTCTCGGTGAGGTTGCGGGTCACACCTTGGTCTCAGGAGGTTCGCTCCGTATGGAAGGCGGCATCAGTCTTGCAGAGCCGCTCACGATTTCCGGCGAGAGCAATACGGCGCCTGCGCTCTGGAACTCTGCCGGATCTAATACTGTGACTGGTCCGATTATGGGCGGTGGACGTATTCAGACTGAATCCGGCACGATGACGATCAGTGGCGGTATTAGTAGTTCCGGCGATTTGACTCTAGTTGGAGACTTCGTGATTGATACTAATCCAATCAGCGCGACGGGGCTTCTAAAATTTGCGGGCGACGGTTACGATCTTGGCGATCCTCTACATGTTGCCGGCAGGAAAATCATTCTGAATCCGATCACGGGGTCACACGATTGGACTGATATGAGGCTCTATTTCAGTTCCATCGTCGAGTTGGGTGCGACCGATATTTTGCCGATAGGTGCGAATCTCGAGTTTGGCTGGAATACAACACTTAACTCTTTCTCAAGGCTCGACTTGAAGAGCTTTGACCAAACAGTCGGCTCGATCGCAACTTCGTCCCAATCACTCAACGTGGGGGGCGATGTCGAGATTGCGGGCAGCGGTACACTGGCAATCAATCAGTCAAGCGATACAGAATACCAGGGTCGTTTCAGCGGGGCACTTGCATTGGTCAAGTCCGGCCCTGGCACACTGACACTCAATAATTTGAGCGGCATTCCAAGCAGCCACAGCGGTGCGACGACCGTCGCCGCAGGGACACTGAATTTACGCTCGGACATGAGCACATCAGCCATTATGGTGAATGGCGGTGCATCCCTTGAACTGACGCTCGGAAGCCCGGTAACGTCCTCCGCGCTGACGCTCGACCCGAATGCGACGATTAAGATCAGTGGTACACCGAGCTTGTCGAGTTACACGCTGATCACTGCATCCTCAATTTCGGGCACTCCGGCTCTGGCTGCTCCAATCGCGGGCTATGAACTGGTGGTCAATGGCAACGCGATCGAGCTGAACGAGATGAGCGATTATACAATATGGGCAGACAGCGTTTCCGGGCTGAGTGATCGTGATGCCACGCTCGACTTCGATGGGGGGAGTCTGGAGACCGGGCTTGAGTATGTGCTTGGTAGCGATCCAACCGATGCATCTGATGATCTTACAGTCGCACCGACTTGCACCTATACTGCGGGTGGGCTAGAGCTCGAATTCCGTCGTAGCGAGCTGTCCAATGGCGATCCTAGCACAAGCATCGTGGTTGAGTATGGTTCCGACTTGTCGGGTTGGAATCCTGCGGTACACAACACCGATGGTGTCACGATCGCAGTCACCGAAGACTTCTATACTGATGGTATTGATCGAGTCGTCGTCAGGCTACCTAATAGCCTAGCATTTGGCAGTAAGCTCTTCGTTCGCGTGAATGTGACAACCGATCCATAATTCCATATGCAGCGCATCTTTGTAAGCAGCTTCGCGGAGCCTGACTTACCAAGCATCCAGGCCGTCCAATCGGCAAGGATCTCAGCTGACGGGGCGATTCGTCGCAGAGCACGATTAGCTTAATTGTTTAAAAAATGCGCCATTGCGCATATCTTAGCTATGCGGATGCTGCTAGGATGTACTGATTTTTTTGCCACTACTTGAAACGCAGGGTGGGTGTCGACCTGACTTTTGGTGGACACAGTCATACGTATGAACGCTCGATTCTGATGCAAGGCCACTACGGCAAAAGCGATACCTATGATCCTGAACTGCACGCACTGGATGAGGGAGACGGACGACAGGAAGGTGACGGCAGCTAACAGCAGGCAGCGCATACAGGACGTGGCACAATTCATACGGTGGAGGGCAGTTTTGGTAAGGTCGTTGGCTTCCGCGCACCGTATTTGCCTTTCATGGTGGAGAGCTTGTCAAAGTTGGCATCGGTGGTGGTGGATATCGATGGCCGTCGTCTGGATGTCACCACACTCAGTAGCGAAGGTCAAACGCTGGACTCCTATACCTTGCTGAAGGATTAGAGGGAGCCTCGGGGTGACGCATTTTGATAATTTTAATGCGCAATTACACGTATCTTGTCTGATTCGGGTCTGCTAGTCTTCCCGATCTCCACCCCAAGAATTCAACCCGACTCGGGCATTTATGACTACGCGACTTAAATCTATCCCTGCCAAATTTCTGGTCAACGCAGCCATCGGATTGATGGTAGCAACAGGCTTATCCGCAACGACCATTGCAGGCTTCACCTTTGACATTGACTTGAACCCCACGACCGAGGGTTCGAATGTAACCGTGAGCGCGCTTGGATCCGGTTTCGGCTTTGCTGTTGCGCGTTCCAGCACGGATGGCGGTAATGCATTTATCAGAACGAATGTAACGGGGATCAATGATTTGGCCGGGGCCATCACGGACAATGACTACGTGAGTTTCACGGTGACCCCTGGTGCAGGTGTGGACTTGGACTTAACCTCGTTGTCACTTCGAGCGGGCTATACCAATAGCGGATCGTATACGAGTAAGATCCTCACTCAAGCAGTGCTCACCGATATCGACGGGTTTACTGCTGCAGCTTCGCTTGGTAGCGTCTCAACCGCAAATACGTCGACCAACGACGGCACCGTGGTTTACCAGACTTTGAATATCGATCTCACCGCAGCACAATTTCAGGACATCACCACGGCGACCGAATTCAGAATTTATTTGAGCGACGACACGAATAATGCCGGCATCATCCACCGCATCGATGACATTGTGCTGAGTGGTACGGTGACTGCTCCGCCTGCGCCGCGTCCAGCGCAGCCGAATCTCTTGTTGATTCTTGCCGACGATCTCGGCTGGCAGGACATCAAGGTGTATGACCAGCTGGAGACGGATGTGGTGAACGGCTTTGGCGGAACGAATGTCTTTGAGACAAACCAAATGGATGCACTGGCTGCGGAGGGTGTTATGTTTACGAATGCGTATTCGCCGACGCCGGTCTGTGCACCCAGTCGAGTGGCCATCATGACGGGCAAGCATCCAGCGCGCACGGATGTCACTTCGGTGAGCGGCGGTCAGTGCCCGAAAGCGGGTAGTGTCAACACGAATGGTATCACCCCGCATTACCGCCATAGTCTGAAGGATGAGGAAGTCTCACTTGCCGAAGCGCTTAGAGATGCTGGGTATTTTACGGGTGCGTTTGGTAAATGGCATATGTCGCCCGAGGGGCAGCATTACACCTTTCCGAAACCGATGGATCAGGGCTTCGATGTGGCTTATAACGATCGTGGGGTGCAGAACGGCATGTCGGATCGCACGACAGGCTTTGCGACTTCTGACCCCTCGGATCCTTACCAGTTGGATGCCAACGGGATCGCCAAGGACCCTGTCACCGAGGAAACCCTGGGCTTTTTCGCGGATGCGGTCAGTCGGGAAGAACCTTTCTTCTGCTACTATTCCACATGGCTGGTGCATACCCCGATCCAGATGCGCACCGAGAGCTTACTTCAGAAATACGCGGGTCTGATGGGATACTCCTATCCATTGAACGGATCTGAGTTCTTTGCCGAGGGCCAAAACAACCCCTATTACGCGGCGATGGTTGAAAGTCTCGACTATTACATTAGTAAGTTGATCGACTACCTGGAGACTACGGATGATCCCCGTTGGCCCGGCCATAAGTTGATTGAGAATACCTATATCATTCTCACCTCGGATAACGGTGGTTATGAAGGGGCCGATAATGGCACGGATAATTTTCCGCTGGATAAAGGTAAACTCTGGCTCCAGGAGGGTGGGGTGCGCGTGCCGTTTATCGCGATGGGGCCGGGGATTTCCTCTAATACACTCAGTGATGTCGTCATCAACGGCATGGATATCTATCCGACCTTCCTTGCTCTGGCGGGCGCAAGCATCCCGTCCGGATTGGATGCGAGTGATCTTTCGCCGCTGCTACTGAATGACCCTCTCGATTCCGCTCAGGTAACGGATCCGGCTACCAACACGGAGCGTGCATCTATGTTCTGGCATTTCCCGCATAGCGGTCGCAATGCGACCACCATGTTGAAGGACGGGTGGAAGCTGTATAAAAAATACACCTCTTCGCCCGATAAGTATTCGTTGTATCAGCTCTATGACTTCAATGGTGATGCCGTGGACATTGGCGAGCAGGTCGATGTCAAAGCAGCTCATCCGCAGGTGCTCACTGAGATGAGCGCCGAGTTGGACACGTGGATGGAAGAAGTAGATGCCCGGCCGCTCTATTGGAACCCGCAACGCTTGGACCTGCCTCTGGGGGATCAGAGCCCGAAAATTCTTTCCACTGGCAACGACGAAACCATGGCCTGGGTCACTTGGAATACCAACCAAGCCAAGGTCAAATATCTGGATCTACTCTATTGTTATCAGCCGATCGCTGGCTGGGGCGAAGAGTGGTTTAAAATTCCTGTGCCGTTTAACCATGAGGATGGCTGGGCCGAAATTGAAATCCCGGAAGGGGCGCAGAGCTACCTCTTCAATCTCATTGATGAGAACTTATTTTTCTACAGTTCGGTCGATCTGACCGGCCATTCGAGCTATTCTTCCTTGTTGGTGCCCTTGCGCACATGGTTGCCTGAAACAACGGCAACGTTCGCGCATGCGGGGACGACCTTTCCAACAAATGACATTCTCTTTAGTAACTCCGTGGGGGAGGGGGCGTTTTCAGCCGTTCGCGATGATGGCACTAATTTGCAATTGATGGGGCAAACATTCACGGTGACGGATCCGGTTCGCCTCGCTGCCTTAAGCTTACAGGCGCACCTTGATTTTACGATCGGTGCTACAGATGCGAGTGAGTATTATCTCTGGATCGGTCAGTATGCGAGCGGTGCTCCCGGTGCGGATGCCTTGCGCACGCGAGTTTACGAGAAGATCGATATGCGTGGTGTCTCCTGTCTGGAGGGCAACTATTATACTGTTGATTTTGAAGACACAGTGTTGCTGCCGGGCACGTATGCTTTCCAACTCCGATGGAAAGGACAGGGGACGGGTAACAACTCGTATTGGGCGCGTGCGAACGGAGCAGGCGGCTATGCCGGAGGTGATTTGATTCATATCTCCGAAGCGGCTGGCACTGTGGTGGATTATCCGTTTTCCGCGACTGAAGCTGCAGGGAACGATCTGGTCTTTGCACTACACGGCAGCACCGACTATTTTGGAGCTTGGGCGACCGAGAACGCGCTCGATCGAATCCCCGAAGATGTCCGAGCGGATTCCGTTGGGCGCGAACGACAGGTGCAGAAGAACAACGTCTTTTACAATAAGTGGTTGTCGACCAATTGGACGCTTGCTGACGGGGTCATCAGTGGAACCAGTAATACGGGCAATCGTCCGATTGCGATCTGTATTGATGTCACCGATTTGCCGGAGTCGGACCGTTCGCAGCTGACGCTCAGCTTTGACTACACGACAGGCGATGCGGCCGAGAAACTCTTTGTGCACCTCTGGGGCTGTGTCGATCTCGACCCCTCTCAGAATCCTGAGATTATGAATCTCGGAGCCGGTAGCGGCAACGCTTGGGTGGAAGTTTCGTCGGAAGTGATGGAGGTCTATAATCTGGGCCGCCCGGACGGAACGTTTACGGGAAGCGCGGGGAGTGCATCGGATGCGGCAGTTTCGGGATTGACCGGTTCGGTTGGGGCGCAGGCATATAGCAATACCTTTGATCTCTCGACCTTTACCACCGCTCCGGACGCAGTCACGGACTATGATTACATCGTGCTTGGTTTTGCGCGGGATGTCAGTGGCACGACCACACAGTCGGTTTCGATTACCAATATACGCCTCTCCATTGAGGGCGGGGCGACGCTGCACGAGTTCCCGCTTTCGCAAGTGGATCCAACGACCCCGGAGGGCGACCCGGATGGAGACGGACGTAGTAACTTGTATGAGTATGGAATCGGTGGCGATCCAAACAAAAAAAGCAATGTCGGGGCGCAGCCTGTCCTGGACATGTCGGGAGCCTCGGGCGAGTTCTGCTATCCGCGCCGCCGCGATGCAGTTGCGCGCAAGCTCACTTACCAAGTGGTCGGCGCATCGGATCTGACAACTCCGGATTGGAGCACGGACGGCATTTCCGAAACCGGGACTGCGGTGATCGATGATGACTTTGAAGAAGTGGTCAATAGCGTGCCAACTGGCGCTAGCTCCGGCTTCTTCCGTGTCGAGATCGAATTGGCTGAGTAATACTTAACCTAGCGCACCTAATCGTTACCGATATTTTCAAATATCGCGAAGAATTAACAAGCTTACTACTATGCTTAAACGAAATAGTTCTATGCTAAGAGGTTTACTGATCACTGCGGCCATCACACAGATGGCTGCAGTGGGCGCATCCGCCACGACTCTGGCAAGCTATGATTTTGCCGCAAGCCTTGCAGCAAGTTCGACCGATCCGAACGTAACAGCAGGCAGCTTTTCGGTGGGTGCCGGTTTGGATTCCGATGCGGGTTTTGCAACAAGGAGCCTGAATCTGTATGCGAAAGCGTTTGCCACCGGGACTACTCTGAGTGAGGCCATCTCCGGGGATGACTATGTTTCTTTTACGGTGGCTCCAAAATCAACCGGAACAATAAACCTGACCTCTCTCGTGCTCAAGGCAGGTTATTCCAACGATAATGGTTACACAGGCAAAATCCTCACAGCCAACTTGATGACCAGTATTGACGGGTTTGCCGAGGGTGATCTGGTGTCGAGTATTGCGACCGAAGATACTGCCTTGGACACTGGGGACGAGACCTATCAAACCTGGAGCATTGATCTCAGTGATGCGAAATTCCAGAACATCACTGCTCCAATCGAGTTCAGGGTCTATTTATATGACGATACCGGCCATGACCGCATCTATCACCGCCTCGATGACGTGGCACTGTATGGGACCACCCAACAACAGCCGCAAGCGCAGCTTTCCATCGAGTTTGACGCAGACGCGCATCCTGTTTCTATCCGGAGCAGGAGTGGGGCAGAGTTGTTGGATGGCGTCGAGTCCTATGGCTTTTACCTGCTTGAATCAGATGGTACGAAACGGCGGTTTAACACGGTGACGGATCTGGGTGATGGCGAATACCAATTTACGATTTCCGGTTCAACCGAACAACTCAGCGTCCGTTTTGAGGCAACGAATGATTATCTGACGGCTCGTTTCACTTCATTGAGCGGCTTTGCGCTCGCTGGTGAGCAGCTCAAGTTCGACCTCGATACAGCGGGTAGCGGACTCCGCGTAATCGAGCTGGACCACATGATGAAGGTCGTGTCTTACGACTCCTCGGTGAGTATCAAGCGTCGCTCCTTGTGGGAAACAAATGTCCTTGGCGCGTTTGCCTTGTATGCCTACGAGAACAATGAGCAGGAGGATGAGACCCTACTCGATCTCTGGACGATGGAAGGCCTGCCGCATCCCAAGGTCGATGGCGAGTGGACCCGTGCGGCCGCCGAGGCCTGGCTCAACGATTGGATCGCGCAGTCCACTGACAGCAGCTATCTCAACATGGTGCCCATCGATTTCGATGAACATTCGGACTTTCTTCCCTACGCCCAAAAAATGGATGCGAAGGCCTTTTATCTTTGGAACTTAGTCTGGCGCGGGGAGTACGGGTTGAATTACAGGCAGAACGATGAAATCAACCCGAACATGTATCCCAACGGCCTTGCTGACATGCAGGCATTTAAGAGCGAAGCGGCAGGGAAAAACCTGGGGTTGATGTTTCACTACTTGTCTGGGAATATTGGCGAACGCGATAAGGAGTTCGTTGCTCCAACGGCCCACCCCGACCTCCAGAGCTGGGGCACGGTTACTCTGAGCGGGGCAATTGATGCTGCCGCGACCTCCTTCGTAGTGGTGCCGGATTCCGGTGTGGAACTGCCGGTGATCGGTTCGGATCAACCACTGGAGGCTCCGCCGGTTGTTTCCAGCGTTTTTGACTTCAAGACCTTCCGGATCGGTAACGAATGGATTCAGGCGAGTAGTGTCGAAGATTTGGGCAACGGAACCTGGCAGTTGGAAGGCGTCAGTCGTGGGATGTGGGATACCTCCGCTGCAAGCTATTCCGAAGCTGAAAGTCTGCGCGGCTATTTGCGGCCATTCAACGACTTTGTCCCGGACCCCAACTCCGCTTTATTTGAAACGATTACCACGCGCTGGGCCGATCTGAACAATACTCTGGGCCTGAAACATGCGTCTTTCGACGGAATTGAATTCCACAAGGCCTACGGTGCCTGGGGAGGTGAGAAGTTCGGAGCCCTGGTTTACCAGAACCTGGATCATCCTACCTCATCTGACAGCAGCGCGGGGCCGGCTCCTCTTGCTTGGCTAGAATATAAATTTAACCGGGTAAAAGACGCGCTTGGCGGTGACTTTAAACCTTTCGGGCAATGCGTTATGTTTCTCGGCGATGAGTCGTGGGCTACCATCGGACTCGAGGAACACGAGTATAGATTGAATCGGCAAACAACTCTCAATACCCGTGGATTCTCACTTGGATCGTACGATGTGAGCGGTGTGACAATGGAAACGCTACAGGCGCACGGTTTGACGTCTGATTTTTTAAGAGCGATCAAGAACTGGAAGCATGCCTCACACGCGATGGATTCGGTGCAGCGCGAGGCGATGAACGAGTTCCGTAGTCCTCTTGCTGCTCGCACAACTCTCAGTGGGCCCAAGGCATTCGGCAAGGCCTTATGGCGGATGAAAGGTCCGGTTCTTGAACGATGGCTGGCGCTGGGCACTGATCTTTACACTCATGAATGGCACTCGGGCCAAGAACACGGAGTCATCACTCCGCGTTTCTATCTGCAAAACGGTGATGTTCAAACTCTGGAGATTCCGACGGAGCTGGATTCCGGAGCAGACCGGGTCCGGATTGTCGGACGGGTTCTGCCGAGCTACGACGCGGCATCGAATGACAATATCGATTTAATGACTTATATCGGCAGTAGTTCGCTCACTGTGTCGCGAGCCAATGCCACCGATTCCCCAGTTTGGTCGGACGTCGAATTGACCACATATGAGGTTAGTCCGAGTCTCGACTTAAAGACACGTCGCGGCATCGGCCTGTGGGTGACTGGTGACGGCAGCGGTGCCACTCTAGTGATTCGCCTAAACCGTGGAAGAGGTCGCGACTATGTCGTCCCTATCAATTTCACTGGCCGTCGATGGATTGAAATTCCAACCGGTGAAGTCGCCTGGCGAGTCCGCGACTGGGGCTGGACGAAATCAACTCGTAAATTCATGGATTATGGTAGTGTGAGGATCATCCAGATCGGCATAGGACATATCCCTGCTGGCACTACCTGTAGCGTCGAGGTGGATGGGATGATTGCGCTGGCGGAAACGCCTGAGGCGCTGGTGGATCCTACTCTAACTCTCGGCGAGCAGTCGGTGAGCGTGGATGGCAGCATCGGCACTGAAAACCATTTTATCCTTGATGAGGACGGGCTCTTTACGGTGTACGATTCAAACTGGAATGCCCTGTCCGAGCAGCAACTGGATGTCATGCTCCCCTCCGACCTGACTACGTTCAAGATGGAGTCGGTTTCCTCTTCAGATGACATCTGGCTTGAGGTCGGGGTGCAGGCTTCGAACGAAACCACTACGAACCCTGACCCGACACCGTCCTTCACGACTGACCCCATCATCAAGACTACTGCCACGGAAGATGGAAGCTACAACGATTCCATTGCAGGTGATGCCAGCGACCCGGCTGCGGGTCAAATGACCTTTTCAAAGCTGGATGGTCCTTCCTGGTTGACTGTGGCTTCAGATGGGGGTCTTTCGGGCACTCCGGCGCCAGGCGATGTGGGCCTGAATAGCTTTACAGTGCAGGTTGATTCTACCGGTGGTAGCGATACCGCGACTTTAAACATTACGGTTGAAAATAATGCGTTTAACGATGCACCGCTGTGGTACAGCGATCCAGTGACAGCAGCCCCTGCTGCGGCAGGTGCGGCGTATAGCACCAGCATTACTGATGCCGCAAGGGATTTAGATGCCGGAGCGGCACTTACCTATACTAAGATTTCTGGCCCGGCATGGTTGAGCGTGGCGGCAGACGGCACGCTATCGGGTACGCCGGGCGGTTGGGACGTGAGCATGAACAGTTGGACCGTCAGTGTTTCCGACGGAATCGCCGCACCGGTAAATGCTACGCTGAATATTAGTGTAAATGAGAGACGCGAAGCGGAAGATGCGGTGCTTTATGATTCGACATCGAGCAGCTACTCTGCCGGCTACACTGGCTCGGGCTATGTGGTGATGGACACGGCCAGCAGCAGTTATATCGAGTGGACGGTGAATTTAGTGGAGGCCGCCGAGGCCGATCTCTCCTTGAGTCATTGGACGGATAGTGCAAACACCATGACGCTTACGGTAAATGGTAGCGTGGTGGACAGTAACTACAACCTGGCCGGGACAGGCGGAGTATGGACTGTGTCGAGCCTGGCCAGTGTATCGCTCAATGCCGGTTTGAATACGATCCGGTTAAACCGTGATCGAGGGCCGGACAGTGTACGCGTGGATAATCTGATTATTGCGTTGAATCGATCCCAGGCGCCAGCGGGTCCACTGGTGCAGGAACCGCTGAATTACACCTACATGTATTATCAAAACGGAATTCCTGCAATTTCCAATGAGCCAGAGCTGGTTTTTCAGACCGGGTATTACAGCCTGCAGCTCGATTGTGATGATATGCAGTTGACGGGATATGATGCGCTGAGCGGTACAGACTATGTTTCAGCGCTGACTGATGATGTGACCGTTTTTACTCCTGCGACTGATTTTGTGCTGCGCGTGTATCAGGACGGTATCGAATATACCTGTACGAATGCAGTGGTGAAGGATGCGCAAAAGGAATACGTCCGGCTAATCGAAAGCGGGCAATACGTGCAACGGATTGATCACACCGGACTGGTTTTCAAGGATTCCGATGGAAATACTCTGGAGGTTGATAAAGACTGCCGTTTAGAAGTCACCGCGTGGCCCGACCGGGTGACCTTCATGCTGGATTTTTCTTCGGAGACGACCAATCCCATTACGCGCACCGTGCTTCAGGTGAATGGACATGTCGCTGACAGTACGAGCAATCAGGCGCGCTTGACTTTAAAGCCTCAGGAAAATGCAAAACTGGGAGCTATCAACCCGGCCGATTATGTTTTAAGTGCCACGAACTATCAAGACGGTTCTACGCTAGCTGTCACATTCGATGAGGATGAACATGCGATTCATATTAGTGTGCCGGCTGAAAGTGTTGCCTTTCCGGCGGCAACTGACCGGGTGGATGAATATGTGATCGAAGTGAGCAACCCCTCCGCCAGCGCAAAGAATATTCCACTGATATTTGAACAACCAACCCCGCGTGCTATTACCGGAACCATTATGTTGCTGTGCGATGCGGCCGACGGACAACCGCTTGGCGTTCCGGTTCAGCTCTCTAAAAACTGGCATCTGCAAAATAGCAACCGCACCGTTCATGATGGAACTTGGTTGCGCGGCTCGGTTATGCTGCCTCTGGCGGCGGGTGAACATCGCTGGGTCAAGCTACGTGTGGTCTACGGGTTCTGGGGCGGAGCAGGGGCTATTTCGCATTCCCAGCTTAGCTTGATCGGTTACTCCAATCGCAGTTGGAAATGGGATGAAAGTGCAATTGGCTGCTGGGGGGAGTCGATGACATACAACCCCGATAAAAATACAGGCGAAGCATTTATATGTGACGTACGGCCTGCATTTACAACCTCGTATAAAACAAATCCCGATTACGGTTGGACTGAAAATGTAGGCGGCGGCGATTTCCTGGTTTATTACGACAGTGCTAATACCCGCCGTCGGGAGAAACGCCTCAAGACCTGCTATCACTGGACTGGACCCAATATGACCGAGGTACTTTATACCGGAGTTACCGACGACGACAAGATCCGGTTTACATACAGGAGCCGTGCGGGGGCGACGCTCGACTATCATCGCCGTTTTCATGAGTATGAATATACCTTTTTGCAGGATGTGGATTCCCCGAATCGTCTGGTTTTTTACCAGATGGCCGCCGACGACTATAAATCCGCTTTCTACAACAACTATACGGTCGGCGATGCGGACGGTGTGCTTTTGTCGAGCATGATCACCAGAGGCGGGGATACTTATCGGGGGGCACCTATTGCCTTTGATGATAAATGGTTAAGTATAGATGACTACTACTCTGGGCAGGGATATTCCACCAAAGCCTTGCGCGGTATGATACCGCTTTCCTCGACGCTGAACGGCAGTTCTCTTCCGCTCTACCTGCACCGCTACGGTATTGATTCCACGATGCTCTTTGACCTCAGCGGATCTTCTGTAAACGAATCCTATAATGCCGGAGACATCGTGAAGGGCGAAGTCGAATTTATTTTGCCGCCGCAGCATGTCGATGATTACTGGGGGAGTGATGCGGAACTGATTAACCGTCTGACGGCCTATGGAGAAAGCGGCGAAAGCGCATGGGAACCGGTACGCGATGAGTTTGTACACAATGTGCAACTGGATATAGTCATGCATCAAGGGCTACGCCTTAACAATTATCCGCTGGAAATCCAGCCGGAGCCGAGCAACGGGGTTCTTGCCGATTTTACCTTCAACGGTGGCGGAATCGGGCATGTGCCCATCCTGATCAAGGGTGCTGAAGTCGGGTTGAAACTGACTGCGCAGCGTTGGGCAGACGGTGTCTGGACGGATCTTGAGTCAGTCAACATTGCGGCCAACAACTATTATCAGGGTGTGCAGAATGGCGATGTAACTGTGAATTATGCATTCAACATTCTGCGGCCATCACTGGATCTGAACGAAGGCTGGCGCATTCGTGTGGTGTCGTCGGATCCGTCGGTGCCTGCAGGGCCGGCCGCTCCGGCGGGCTTCAGTGCGCAGTCAGACATCACCCAGGTTTCTCTGGATTGGGCCGATAACACCGAGCCCGGACTGACTGGCTACACGGTCTACCGCAGCACTGCGACGGGCAGCGGATATCAGGCGATTGCTACCGTGACTGGTAGTGATTATATTGATACAGGCATGCATGCTTCCACTCACTATTATGTGGTAAGTTCCAGAGATGAAAATTTTGCAGAATCGGCCTTCAGTAGCGAGGTCACGGCAAGCGCCAATCAGCCCGTGGTATTTAGTAGTGATGTCATCTCTGCAACCGCCGTGACGCAGGGGGAAGCTTTCTCTGGTTCGCTTTCAGGCTTCGCCACAGATCCTGATTCCGATGCCATCACATACTCTAAACTTTCAGGTCCGGCATGGCTGACTGTGGCAGCGGATGGAACGCTTTCCGGAACACCTGAAGCGGCGAGCGATACCGCCGAAAACCGCTTCACGATACAGGCCACCTCCTTAGGGGGTAGTGCTACCGCGCAGTTGAAGATACAGGTGTATGCGGCTTCCGATAACCTCATTGGGACGGTGGATCTGGATAATATAGCCGCCAACTATATGACTCGCGACTCTGTAGGTTTTGTGAAATCGGAAAGCAGCGCGTGGTCTGCCGCAGATGGTGTGTTGTCCAATGCCAGTCTAGAGAACAATGCTGTCTCCGAAGGCGCATTGGGGATCATCATCAATCTGGACGCCTTTGCCGACAGTAATTACAATCAGATTCAGCTGAGTTTCGATTATACAACCGCGAGCGCCTCCGAGACCCTTTATGCCCATCTCTGGGGCTATGTAGATGTGAACTCCAGCTCCTCGACTTTGACAATGAACCTCTTCGCTACGAATGGCAACGCTTGGGAATCATCGAATGGGGCATTGACAGCTTACAATCTTGGCGGGGCCGACGGGGCTTTCAGCGGCACGCCTGGAGTTGCATCGGACGCAGCTGCCATCCTAACGGGAGCAACGGGTGCGCAGAGCTATAGCGCAACGTTTGACCTGTCCAGTTTCACCACCGCTCCCGATCGCATTGGAGATTATGATTACCTCTTGCTTGGGTTTACTCGAAATACCAGTGGCACAAATCCCGCAGTAACAATCAGTAATTTGAAACTGACCGGCATTTACGAGTTGTCGCCTGCCTATACAAGTTGGTCGGACGGATTCCCGGGGCTGGCGGATCGTACTGAGGCTCTGGACTTTGATGGTGGTGGCCTGGCGACTGGTCTTGAATATATCCTCGGCGGTGATCCTGCGGATGGTTCTGATGATCAATTAGTCAAGCCGGCTTACACGCGTACCGACAACAGATTTGAGTTTCAATACCGTCGCAAACAAACGTCTCACAGCGATTCAAAAACAACCATCATCGCTGAGTATAGTTCAGACTTGTCCAACTGGAACCCCGTGGTACACGACACCAATGGCGTGACAGTCACAGTTTCCGAAAACTTCTACGGCAGCGGCATCGACCGAGTCGTGGTGAGTCTGCCTGACAGCGTGGCATTAGAGCGCAAGCTCTTTGTTCGCCTGTCTCTGCAAGCAGAGTAGTCTTCTGAGCAGTTATTTCACATTTTAAAAAGGCGCGTCAGACTTTTCGAACGTCTGCTAACTTGCCCGTGGAAGCGATCGAGCAGTATACCTTCGCATCCAATCTGGACGCACAACTGAGGCTGTGAACGACACTAATGCCTTTACTGTGAGTGCAGGCCTGGGTGCTTCTGAGTATAGTGCAAGTTCTCTGCATCCTTGCTCGCGAGAGCGAGTGAAACAAATACTGCTAGCACGATGAATATAGGCAATGTCATTACTTCTAACAATTACTTTTCATTTACTGTTCAAGACGTATTTGCTCGGATATATTGATGGATTTTTTGTCGCAGGCAATATTACTAGTTCTGCGTCGACTAATATAACTTTTTTTAATGGCGCATTCTCGTAATTTTAATGCGCAATCTCATGTATCTTAGCTGCTTAAATCCTGTTAATATGCTCATTCTTACCTTATTTTAACCTCAATTAACAATACCTATGAATATAATTAAAATATTGCGAACTGGAGTTTTCGCTACCGCCGCTGTCGGCTTGATGACGTCCGCAAGTTTGTCAGCAGCCACGATTGCGCAGTATACTTTTGCCTCGAATCTGAGTGCTACAACTGAAGATGCAAACCTGACGGCAGATACCATTGCTATTGGTGCCGGCATCAATGTAGGAGGCTCTGTGGGGCGTTCAGGTGGAGCTGGTCCAGACGCAGTCGCTGGTTCTTTCTTTCTTCGATCAAGCGTAACTAGCGGATTTAATCAAATAAGTCTTGCGAATGCAGTCACTGCTGATGACTACATTTCTTTCGATCTAACAGTTGCTGATGGGTTCGAAATGGACCTTTCATCTTTTACCTTCGAACATGGATATAGCCGCAATGGTACTTTTGCCGGTAAGCAGTCTAGAGCTTACCTTCTTTCGGATATCAATGGATTTGCTAGCGACCAATTTATTGCCTTTCACGATGAGTTCTTTGATGTTAACGGTGGGAGTATAAATTATGGTTCTGCTGCTACTATTAGCCTTGCCGCTGCGGAATACCAGGGTCTCACAGGGACTACCGAGTTTAGGCTCTACTTCGCTGACAACACCGGTGGTAGCGACTACATTCATCGATTTGATGACTTGTCATTCAACGGCACCGTCGTCTCTGCCGTTCCGGAACCTGGCACCTACGCTCTTATGGGCGGTCTATTGGCTCTCTGTAGCGTGATGCTTCGTCGCCGTCGGGCATAAGTTGAAGCTTATTTTTAGGGGTACCTGTTGAATAACAGATTTATATTAGGGTGAAGACGTCCGGAGCAATCCGGACGTCTTTTTTTTATGCCTGGAGTTAGGCGGGTAAGAGTCAAGCAGAGCTGCTTAGGCATTTTCGTCGGGACGGCCTGTCCGTCGTTAGCGTCGTGCTCGGTGGTGTATGTCCTACACGGCCTTTGCTTCGCAAAGAACCGCGTCCTACAACGCGAATGATGTTCGGTGCGGAATGATGGTGTAGGATGTGCCTCTCGAAGAGGGCGCGTTTTGACTAATAACAAATCGTATGGATGGTTCCCTGGTATTTCCAGTCGTTTACATTTTGAACTAGGCCTGCTCGCAGTGGGTTGTTTCTTACGTAATCCCATTTTTCAGAATAACTGTTGGCGCTCCGTAATATGTGGTCGAAGAAGCCTGGTTGCCAATGTGGTTGAGCGATTCCTTTGTCTCTGAGTGGTTTTGACAGCGACTGTTTTAAGAAACCGATTGTTTTTCCCAGAGTATAACGGTTTGGGTCGATCCGTAGAAAGAAGTGAATGTGGTCTGGCATGATTACGTATTCCCCGCATACAATCCCATCGTGGCACTTTCGTGTCATAAGCGCTACGAAATGTTCATGAAATCGGTCGCTATCGAGCAGTGGCTTTCGGTCGAAAGTGCAACATGTGATAAAGTAGAGCGGTGGATCAAATTTTTTGAACACATTTGAAAGCCGAGGAGGCCGGTTAGGATATTGGTGTTCCATTCGTATATTCTAGAGCGACGAATGATGTTTGGAAGGTTTTAATTAACCGTGTATATGGGAGCGCCAACACGGCCTTTGCTTCGCAAAGAACCGCGTCCTACAACGCGAATAATGTTCGGTGCGGAATGATGGTGTAGGACGTGCCTCTCGAAGAGGGCGCGTTTGCATCGTGATGGTGTTGGGCAAGGGCGCGTTGTAAACTAAGGTTGAACCAAAGCACCACCTTTCACTACAACGGTTTTTCAATTTTGTAGCCCATGGCTTCTTTACGATAGCGCCCCGGTGAGATACCAGTCTCCTTTTTAAACACGTTGCCAAGGTAGGTATAGGAGGTGTAGCCACAGGCTTCTGCGATGTCTTGCATCGTGAGGTTGGTTTCGGCGAGTAGTTTGCGTGCTCGCTGAATACGGATGCGGCAGATCTCCTTTGCCGGTGAACGTCCTAGGTGCGTCTTGAATTTGCGTTCCAGGGCGCGGCGAGCCATGGGCACTTGCCGCAGTATGTCGTCCACTGTGATATTTTCGCAGGCGTGTGCTTGTAGATACTGAATGGCTTGTTGCACCTGTGGGTCATCGACGGCCATCACTTCAGTGGATAGGCGCTCGACAACTGTTTTAGGGGGGAGAAGGATGGGGGCACGAGAGACTGTATCGCCTTGAATCTGCTGGTGCAGGATGCTGGCCGCTTGATAACCTACTTGCTGTGCGGGGGTGAGGATCCCTGAGAGTGCCGGGTGGCATGCGTCGCTGAGCAGTTCGTCGTAATCACCGCCGAGTATCGCTACGTCGTGAGGCACTTGAAGTCCTGCTTTGCGGCAAGCCAGGATGAGGTCACGCCCCACTTCAACGCCCCAAGTGTAGATGCCGATTGGATTGGGGAGACTTTTCAGCCAGGTGATCAGTCTTTGTTGAGATGGATGCCAGAAGCAGTCGTCTCCTGCAGTTGTTTTGTTTTCATAGACGTGACATGTCATGCCGCTATTGGAAACGGCACGCTCGAAGGCGCGTTCGTGTTGCTTGACGTAGTCGAGGTGGCGCGGTCCTACATAGGCGAAATGCCTTAGCGAGCGGCTTTTGAAATGTTCGAGTGCAAGCGCCGCGTTCTTTTCCTGGTCGATGCACACTCGTGGAAATCGGCTCTTTTCGAATTGGATGCCTGACACATTGACGACCGGTATTTTTCTGGATTTGAGTTCACCTAGTAGTCGCTTATTGGATACACGGGCGATCACTCCGTCGAATTGTTCGCCCTCGGGGAGGGTGAATTTCTCGTTCTGCCCCTTCGGGTCGATCCAGATGTCCCACGGCCCGTGCTGGAGTGTATAGTCCAGAATGCCACGAATCGTTCGACGCCCCCAACTGGTGGAGGAGTCGACTAGAATCGCAATGCGGGGTGTTTCGGCGCTCATGGGGAAGGAAGGAATAGAGGAGGGGGAGGGGATGGAATGGTAGTAATAACGCCTCTTTTTGTGTGCGGGTCAAGCGGAGGACGTGAATCCATTAAAAGTTTACGCATATACGTATATCGATGCGGGGTGTCATTTGCTATTTTAGGGTATCCCTACTGATTTACCGTAGAGGCAGATGAGCTTTATGCGTCGAATGCATCAATTGCTTGGGATATCCGTCTTTTTAATATAATAACTCTTACAGAATTGATCACATGAGAATGTTGAACCCAAAAACACTTTTAGCCCTATCGCTGTTTTATCCACTATTTGTGCCGGTGGCACAGGCGGCAGATGTTAATTTGGCAGAATCCGCTGTGGTCTCTGTGAGTAGCCACCGAGGCAGCTATACTGCGGACAAGGTGAACGATGGCATCGTCAGTGATGCGTCTCGCTGGCTGGCTGCCAAGGGTGATTCCAAGCCTTGGGTGGAACTGGCCTTTACACAGCCGACCAAGGTTGGGATGATCGATGTGTTCTCTGGCTGGAAGACTGAGGCTGGCAGTAGTCTGAGAGATTTCGATGTCTCGGTCGAAGTAAATGGCACTTGGAAGCGCCATGACGATTGGAATATTCGTAAGAATACGAAGAGCTCGAAACGCATCTACATTGAGCAAGTTAATGTGACGAAAGTTCGGCTGGAATTGTTGCGAGCTGGCGCGGCACGTATCCGCGAGATTGCGGTCTACAATAACAAGGAAGCGCTGGGGCTGCAAGATGTCGGCGAGGCTGCTGTTCAGACAGAGGATTACGGTATCCGCTTCAGCCAACACCAGATTGGTGTGAATCAGATTGGTTACTTTACCGGTCGTCCGAAGCGTTTTACGGCTCCGTTGTCTGCGGATGGAACCGAATTCAAACTACGCGAACAGGGTGATTCGGAGATTGTATATATGGGTTTCATTGAAGGTGGGATCGGTGATTTCAGCTCGTTTCAGCCGGTTGATTCGGCTGCGCGCTATGTGATAGAGCTCAGTGGCGGCGAACTTACGTCGAACACCAGTGATCCGTTTTTAATTCGAGCGAACCTCGATCAAGAACAGTATTGGCAGGCAGCCACGGATTTCTTGAATGATGTGCGCTCGGTGGTTGGCACGCACCCAAGCGCGTATGGGGGCTGTGGCTTTCGTGATGGCACCTATTACGATGCGATCGTTCCCTCACTCGTGCTCTTTTACCTCTCCGATCCAGAATTTATTAACTCGATGCCACGTCAGATCGATTGGCAGGCAGAGAAGGCGCGTGTGACTGCGCCCGACTTTGTTTACATCAGAGATGGTGCGGGCCCGGGGGTGATGGATGCGGCGCGCGGCTATTATCAGTTGGAGCCACCCAAGGCGAACGCGCCGGACGTGGTGAAGATTCTCCACTGGGGGGCGGGCTATATTTTGATGAAGCCCAATGGTCGTGATCCCAGCGCAAGTTTCGATGACGATAACAGTCTGATTGAGCCACAGACAGTCGAGCAAATCGCCTATGTGCTATGGGCTTGGCCGGAGTTGAAGCAATGGCTGCCGCAGTCCTTCTATGATCGTTGTCTGGAATTTTGCCTCAAGTTCTGGAAGCCTGAGGGGGGTCCAAGAGGGCACTATACACAAGGAGGGTCGGCCAACAAGAGGGGAGCGAGTGCGCTCGATATTAGTCCTTGGTGGAATCCTGAAACCTATATGACGACTGAATCGTTTGATCAAAATATTCACAATCCAGGGCACATGCACCCATTCAAAGGCCGCCATGCGCCCGGCCATTCGATTGTTCCGAATCTATTGATGCATGAAGTGGCAAAGCGAGAAGGGCTGGCGGATGCCGACATGTATTTGAATGCGGCCGTCAAACAGGCAGACTGGATTATCAAGCATCTGGATTGGAATGATCCGCGCACGACGAAGGGCCATCGCCTGTCCGAGCACCGGACGATTCCGAATTTGGTCTGGCTCTTGCAGAAATATCCTCAACAGGCTCCGGAGGGCTTGCAGGCAAAGATTACCGAGTGGGCACGCGTTGCTGTGAGCCGGTCGCACAATCTATGGGACTTCCGTAAATACAGTGACGAAATGTGGACGATTCCGGGCATGAATGAAGTAGGAAACTCGCTGAGTTTGCCGGCCATCGCTCTCTCTGCTTCGTGGGTGGTCGAGGATCCCGCACTGAAACAAGAACTTGAACGTATCGCCTTCGCTTCGGTGGACCATTTGTTCGGTCGTAACCCGATGCTGCATGCGTCGACTCCGCATCCCAAACAAGGGTTTCCCGAAATTGAGCGTGGCTGGCCAAAGCTGTATAAGTTGGACACCTGTGCGCGCTTGGAAACCGTTCGTGGTAATCTCGCGACACTACCCGGCAGCGAGATGTATCCTTTTCAACCAGGGAAAAAGTTCCGCCACCTGGAAGGCTGGTCGAACTACGGCGCCTCTTGGTGCATCAGCTTGAGCTATTTACAGTTTGATGCGGCACAGACCACACCTAACTTTAAAGTGAAATAACGGCATGGCTATTGCAGATTGGACAGTTTTAATTGCGTATCTTGTTGGCACCGTATTGCTCGGTGTGATCCTGGGGCGGTTGGTTAAGAACTCATCCGACATGTTTAGTGCTGGGGGCACTTCGCCATGGTGGGCGAGTGGCTTGAGTGCATTTATGACCATGTTCTCCGCCAATACCTTCGTGGTGTGGGGCAGCATCGCGTTTGACGTCGGCATGGTGGCGGTGATGATCAACCTGATGTATGGCGTGGCGGCGCTGTTGGTCGGCGTGTTTGTCGCAGGTCGCTGGAAAGGCATGGGCATCGAAACACCGGCGGAATATGTCCGCTTACGATTTGGTAAGGGTGCGCTGCATTTCTATACGTGGTCGATGATGGTGCTACGGGTGGTCGGCACTGCTGCGGCGCTGTATGCACTGGCCAAGATACTGGTGGCGTTGATGCCGCTGGATGAAGGTAACATGCTGCGTGATCCGGAAACGGGTAATCTCTCACTGCGCTGGGCGATCCTGATCTTTGGATCGGTGGTAGTACTTTACACGATGATTGGTGGGCTATGGGCGGTGCTGATGACGGATGTGCTGCAGTTTATCATTCTTAACTTAGCGGTCTTGTTTGTCGTGCCTCTGGCACTCCATCAGGTAGGCGGGCTAGGAGGCTTCATTGAGGCCGCGCCCGAAGGTTTCTTCGATTTAGTCAAAGAGGAAAAGTATTCGGTGTTCTTCTTGGCCGGATGGGCGGCGATTCATTTCTTCATGATCGGAGCGGAGTGGGCCTTTGTGCAGCGCTTCCTGTGTGTGCCCACGAAGAAAGATGCGCGCAAGAGCACGTTTCTTTTTGCAGCGC
>Ga0209600_1000518_pt1 | contig 30175 bp, 26 predicted proteins | sample COGITO_mtgs_1104_FD_185518 | JGI IMG/M metagenome (GOLD analysis project Ga0209600, IMG submission 185518) | Pelagic marine microbial communities from North Sea - COGITO_mtgs_110421 (SPAdes) (version 2) | ecosystem: Environmental > Aquatic > Marine > Epipelagic ... | reverse complement strand
TTATTCACATTTCAAATAATGGCTTTGATGGTATTATATCACCACTTGATTCTTTAAATTTAATTGAACGTAACAATGACTAATAGCCCTGGTATTTCATGGCTATCAGTCATAAAACTATCATTATATAGAAATATCAGTCATATATATGACTGATACATAACGTTATGCTTCATTAAAATTGGGGAATCAAAGTTAACAATCTTTTGAATATCATTAGCTTGTGAAAAACTACAAATTAATCAAAACACTATAGAATATTATTTACCTTTTCATTGTGCAAAACCATAGTAGTTTGAGTACTTTGTATATAATCTAAAGTAGATAATCTATCAAGAATAAAGACCCTTAACTCATCAGAATCTTTTACTGCTATGTGCAAAATAAAATCATTGTTGCCTGCCATATGGAATAATTGAAGAACGCCAGGTAATTGAGATGCCTTCTCTATGAAATCTGCAATTATTGAACGGTGTTGCTTGTTTAGCTTAATTGCTAACATTACCTCAATATTAAGACCCAGTTTTTTTTGATCGATTTGAACATGTGCCCCCTTAAAATATCCTTTCTGTGTTAATTTCTTAATTCTATCGTGTGTGCTCGACTGTGCAATATCAATCTTTGCAGCAATCTCTTTATTTGATAGCCGTGCATTATTCAGTAATAAGCTTAAAATCTGAATATCTTTCGAATCTATATCATTTTTCATATTGCAAACGAATCTTTTTTGGTTTATATAAAGTATTAACTAATATTATTGTGCATATATGCCTATTGTCATAAATTTGCACAAATATAATACTAAATATAGAATTAAATACATTATTAAATTACAATAATAAAACTTCTAAATGAATGAAATAAAAATATTTTCACCAGCAACTGTCGCTAATGTAGCCTGCGGGTTCGACGTGTTAGGCTTTTGCTTAGATAGTGTCGGTGATGAGATGGTAATTAGAAAAGTCGATAAAAAAGGCATTAAAATTACTAAAATCGAAGGATTCGATTTACCCTTTGAAACCGAATTAAATGTTGCTGGAGTTTCTGCTCTAGCTATGTGTGACGCTATTAATCCTGATTGTGGATTCGAAATTGAAATCTACAAAAACATAAAGCCAGGAAGCGGTATTGGTAGTAGTGCAGCCAGTGCGGTTGGTAGTATTTTTGGAATGAACGAGCTTTTAGGAAGACCATTTAATAAAACCGAATTAACACAATTTGCCATGAAAGGTGAAGCTTTAGCAAGTAAATGTGAACATGCAGATAATTTAGCACCTGCCTTGTTTGGAGGTTTTACTTTAGTTAAAAGTCTATCGCCTTTAGAGATCTTGCAAATTCCGTCGCCAGATAATTTATATGCAACTATTATTCACCCACAAATAGAAATAAAAACATCTGAATCTAGAGCTATTCTTCCAAAAGAAGTAAAGCTTCAAGATGCCATTACACAGTGGGCAAATTTTGGAAGTTTTATTCATAGCTTGCATACTAATAATTACGAATTGATGCAAAAATCACTACACGATGTAATTATAGAACCACATAGAAGTAAATTGATTCCGCATTACAACGAGCTTAAAAATGAAGCACTAAACGCAGGAGCTTTAGGCGCTGGCATTTCAGGTTCTGGACCTTCTATTTTTTCTTTATGCGAAGGAATTGAAACAGCTAACAAAGTGGGCGATGCGATGAAAAAAGAGTATTCAAAAACAGGGATTGAATTTGATATTCACGTCTCAAGAATTAATACAGAAGGTATTAAGGTTCTTTAAGTAAAGGCCTTTGAGCTTAAATCAATATGAAACAAAGATTTCACGCTTCATTACATTCGTAAATCACTTAATACTAATGAATTCTGAAAAAATACAATGAATTACTACAGTTTAAATAAGAAAGCACCAAACGTATCTTTTAAAGATGCTGTTATAAAAGGATTAGCACCAGATAAAGGTTTATATTTCCCTGAAAACATTACGCCTTTGCCTAAAGCATTTTTCGATAAGATTGATAATTTATCTCATTCTGAAATTGCCTTTGAGGCGATTAAGCAATTTGTATCACCAGAAATTCCTGAGGATATTTTAAAAACCATTATAGAAGAAACGTTATCATTTGATTTTCCTATTGTGGAGTTGAATAAAAATATTTCAACATTAGAGCTCTTTCACGGACCAACTATGGCATTTAAAGATGTGGGCGCTCGTTTTATGGCACGTTGTTTAGGTTATTTTAATCGGAACAACACCAATGAAGTTACTGTGCTAGTAGCAACTTCTGGTGATACAGGTGCTGCTGTAGCCAATGGCTTCTTAGGAGTTAAAGGTGTGAATGTGGTGATACTCTACCCTAGCGGAAAAGTGAGTAATATTCAAGAAAAGCAATTAACTACCCTCGGACAAAACATTAGCACCTTAGAAGTTAACGGAACTTTCGATGATTGTCAAGCTATGGTTAAAACCGCTTTTTTAGACGAAAATCTTACTAGTAACATGCAATTAACCTCTGCCAATTCTATAAATGTGGCACGTTGGTTACCACAATTGTTTTACTTTATGTTTGCTTACAAAAAATTGCATAACAAGTATGAAGACATTGTTTTTTCGGTACCAAGTGGAAATTTCGGAAATGTGTGCGCAGGTATGATGGCACAACAATTAGGCTTACCTATTAAACATTTTATAGCGTCAAATAACGAAAACAAGGTCGTGACTGAGTATTTAAAAACACAGTTATATAATCCGAAACCATCGGTACAAACCATAAGTAACGCTATGGATGTTGGAGATCCGAGTAACTTTATTCGCATTCAAGAAATCTATAAAAATAAATTTGAAACCTTAAACGATAATATGTCTTCGTTTAGTTTTTCTGATGATGAAACTAAAGCAGCTATGTTAGAAATTTATAACAATTATAATTATGTTGCAGATCCACACGGAGCGGTTGGCTATTTAGGCAGTAAAGCTTATTTAGAAAAGAATCCAAATGCGTATTGTGTCTTTTTAGAAACAGCGCATCCAGCCAAATTCTTAGATGTTGTTGAAGATGTTATCAAAGAAAAACAAGCCTTACCACAACAAATTCAATCTGTACTGGGGAAAGATAAAGTGGCAACTACAATTTCTACTTACGGGGATTTAAAAGAGTATTTGTTGGAATAGACTCGCTTTAATTTATGTTAATATAAAATAACGAAGCACAACAATGCATCATACAGCATAAGGGTTTCAGACGTTTTAAGTTAGTTTATTGCAAGAAATATGCTCCGCCAAATCTCCGATTTGACTCTTTAATTATTCTAGTTAAATTTGTGTCTAATCGCATATTTGGCTCACAACTATTTTGACAGGGAGCTTTCAAAATCCCTTACAGCTTCATATGCTCACCGTTATGCCCAATTAAAAAAAAAGCCAACCACACAAATAGCACATTTGGTTTTTGCCGACACGAAAGCCAACGCAAAAAAACCAAAAGAGCTATTTTCTTCCAACGCTTGAAAATTATGTATTTAAGTATTTGCTTAAATAATAAATAACCGTAACTTTGTTTTATGGATAATAACTCTTGCATTAGACAACAAGCCGATATTGAACAAATAAATCGTTGCAAAGACACAGTTTCGGAATTAAATGAATCGTTCGACTATTTGGCAAACGGACTTTCATTAGTCGGAAATAGCGTTCGGTTGAAAATTCTTTACCTACTCTTTGAAGAAAAAAGACTTTGTGTTTGTGATTTGAGCGATATTCTTGGAATGAACATTTCTGCTATTTCCCAACACTTAAGGAAAATGAAAGACCGAAATCTATTAGAAACCGATAGAGAAGCCCAAACAATTTTTTACTCACTAACTGCTGAATACGAAAAAATGTTAAATCCATTCTTTGAAATAATCGATAAAAACAAAATTTTAGAGACAATATGAAAAGTGAAAACAAATTAATCGGTGCAGGTTTGTTAACTGCAATTACAGCTTCTTTATGTTGTATTACACCAGTTTTGGCTCTTATCGCAGGAACAAGCGGAATTGCTTCAACATTTTCTTGGATAGAACCTTTTAGACCTTATTTAATCGGACTGACAATTTTAGTTCTTGGATTTGCTTGGTTTCAAAAATTAAAACCTCAAAAAGAAATTGACTGTGAATGTGAGACGGACGAAAAACCAAAATTTATACAATCAAAAAAGTTTTTAGGAATTGTAACCGTATTTGCAGTTGTAATGTTGGCTTTCCCATACTATTCAGGAATTTTTTACCCAAATACAGAAAAGCAAATAATCGTAGTTGACAAATCGGACATTAAAACAACTGAATTTAAAATTAGCGGAATGACTTGTGCGAGTTGCGAAGAACACGTCAATCACGAAGTAAATAAACTCAACGGAATTGTAAACTCAAAAGCGTCCTACAAAAATGGAAACGCAATCATTGAATTTGACAAGACAAAAACCAATGAAACGGAAATTGAGAAAGCAATTAACTCAACAGGTTATAAAGTAACCGACAAAAAAGAAAATTAATGGAAACTATATTAAAATCTGAAATAACTTGTCCAAACTGCGGACATAAAAAAGTGGAAGATATGCCAACAAACGCTTGTCAATTCTTTTACGAGTGTGAGAATTGCAAAACGGTGTTGAAACCAAACGAGGGAGATTGCTGTGTTTATTGTTCATACGGAACAGTACCTTGCCCACCAATTCAAGAAAATAAAAGTTGTTGTTAGGAAATATGCAAAAGACAATCTTTGAAATAACCAAAATGGACTGTCCTTCAGAGGAAAATTTAATCCGAATGAAATTGGATGCAATTTCAAGTATTGTGAATTTGGACTTTGATATTCCGAATCGAAAATTGACCGTTTTTCACAGCGGAGAAACCGACCAAATCGAAAAGTCCGTTATCGAACTAAATTTAGGCGGAAAGAAAATTTCGACCGAACAGACCAACCAAACGGAATTTAAAGAAAATGCAAACCAAAAAAAGCTACTTTGGTCTGTTCTTGTAATCAATTTTGCCTTTTTCGTTATCGAAATGACAACTGGAATAATCTCAAAATCAATGGGACTTATTGCCGACAGTTTGGATATGCTTGCGGACAGTTTCGTTTACGGAATTAGCCTGTTTGCAGTTGGCGGAACGTTGATTAAGAAAAAACGGATTGCAAAACTTGCTGGATATTTTCAAATAACACTTGCGATTATTGGATTTGTAGAAGTTTTAAGAAGGTTTTTCGGAGGCGAGAAACTTCCCGACTTTTCGACAATGATTATTGTTTCGATTTTTGCACTTATCGCAAACGGAATTTGCCTTTACATTTTGCAAAAGTCAAAGAGCAAAGAAGAAGCACATATGAAAGCGAGTATGATTTTTACCTCAAATGATGTTATCATAAATTTGGGAGTTATAATCGCTGGATTTTTGGTAAATTGGTTGAACTCAAGCAAACCTGACTTAATTATTGGAACAATTGTTTTTGGTTTGGTAATTCAAGGAGCGTTTAGAATTTTAAAATTGAGCAAGTAACTGAATAGCCAACGCTTAAGCCATACACATTTACAATTCGCACAAGCCGACACGCAATCCGAAAATTGCAAAAGAGTATGTCTTTGCCAACGCTCAAAATGATACAAGCCAAGAAGATGACGAACTGATTTGCCTTGCCCGAGTGAATGTCAAGAATAATTTTATGTGTTTGTTGAATAATTATAAATAATAATTATGATACGTTATTTTTACCTTATTTTAATTCTTTCATTTTTATCATGTGAAAAAGACGACCTTGATGAACTCATTGTTGAGGACGTAGTTGAAGAAATCCAATGGTCACCGATACAATTTGTTGATGTTGATCCAGCTCTGTCAACACCGGCACAGGGATCTGAAAAACAGATCAATGTTGTGGTTATTAACTACGTACCAACAAACGATAACGGAGTGACAGTAAATCAAAATACATTTCCATTTGCCGGTGACAATGGTGTGGATCCCAACCTCACAGTTGAGGAATATAATAAATGGGTCCTAAGTCAAAATATCCGAACTAAGGTTGGTATTGAGGAAGGTAGTAAATTCCGTGGGTATAAAAACAATAACGACCCTTATATAGGTATCAACGTACTAAAGTATATTAATGTATATGAGATGCCGAAGATTGTTAGAGAGATGCCAGGTGACTTATTCGCTATAGACAGTACTGAGGGTTACTACCCCGACTACTTTAAATTGTTTGAAAGTATTGGTTTGGAAAGTTTAGTGAATGAACATGACGTAAAAGAAGTGTGGTTCAATAGAAAATCACTTGCGGTACCCGAGTCCAATATGTCAAGTCCAAGTTCGGGAGATATTTCCAACGCATATTATGGGAGTAGTCAATATGGTTATAGTAACACAATTCAAGAGGATGATCTACCAATCTATGATAAAACTTTTGTAGTGTACTCACATTGGATGCACAATAGTTATGAGGCAATCCTACACGTTAGAGGACACCAAATAGAAAGACAGTTAGATGTATTGGAGGGTGGTGATTTTCTATGGGGTAAATTTAAAGGATTTAGTGTTGGACCCGATGGTAGAGAACGTGGTTGTGGAACGGTACATTACCCCGTCAATGCAACAAGTGACTACCAATATAACAATGACCACCATATCTTATCCGATATTGAGGATTGGGAACCCGATGGTAGTGGTGAACGAACTTTAGTAAACAATGATAATTGGATTAGAGAAATTAATATACCTTACACACTCCCCACATCATCTTATAAATCAGAAACGAGTAGGGATGTTATTGGGAACGACCCTGAAGGTGGTTGGTTGATATATTGGTTTCAATCAATACCTGGTGAGGATAACAACTTACAATACAATGGTTTAAATCTTAAAAATTGGTGGGACGCACTGTATGATTGGGACTATCATTATACACAAAGTAAAAAATTATTAGAATAAATTGTTCACAATCATTATTTAGGTTCTTCAATTACCCTTAGTTTAAAAGATAGAACTGCAGGTTCTCTGATTTTTGAATTAGATAATGGCCTTGAGTAAGTACAGACGCTCTAAATAGGGGAGGTATTTATTATTGCCATTGTTCTCCTTGATAAATGCTAGATGGTTGTCAATGAATAATGAACAATTGCTGATAATACCACCATCGTTTAATTTTACTGGTTGGGTTGGTAGGTCTATACTTTCAAAGTAGTTTTCTAGTTCTGCAATACCATTACTCCAGTTTTGGGGTTCTTCAGGTTGGAATACCTCAACTTTAGGTAAGGGTTCAGGCTGCGAAAAAAAAGTTTTTTTTAGGGCTTCACTTTATTCACATATTTCACGGGTTGAGGTTTCAACTGGTTCAGGTTCGGGCTGTGGTGTTTCTTTTATGTCCTGTTTCCTGAATAGTCGCCAATCCTGTTTTATTAGATAGTCTGCAATGTCTTTGCCCTGTTCTTTGTCCAGCTGTGGTGCTAACTGTTCCAGTAAGTCCGAAACGTGAAAGTATGTACCCTGTAATTCCTTTTGTATTTCTGCTGCCTTATTGCTCCATAAATCAAAGGCTTTGCCGTCTTTTGATAGGTCGGGAAACAAACAAACATTCCTGCCTTTTAGGGCTTTGCACTTGTTGAGGTTTAAGCTGCTCAAATTGTAAACTGCCAACCAAAGTAAGTTTGTAGCCTGTTCAGGGAAACTAAAATACAACGTGCCGTAAATAGCCGTTTTAGGGGCTTCAACCAACGCAACGGGGTTGTATGGGTATTTACCTAAAAGGTGTTCGCCAAACAAACAGGAAACCTTTGTTTCGTTCTTATTGTAGGCTTCCAACCATTCGGGTAACGCCTTGTTGTTTCGGGTGTGGTGCTTTTCAATTATTGAATGTAAAAAGTCTGTGCCTGAGGTGTGGTTCTGTTCGTCAAATTGTTTTACCTGAACGGCTCTAATATTGCCCTGAACATCAATAAAAGGAAATGTAATTGCCCCTGCACGGTAACCATTTTGTACTGTTCCCAAATGATACAATGAAATAACCTTTTCAATGTCCTGCACTTCAAAAGGAAAGACAACCCGTGTAAGTAGGTTTTGAATAAATGTATTCTGTTCATATCCTGCACGGGTACGGCTGAATATCTCAACAGGAATAAACGCCCTTTTGGGCTTGTTTACAGGCTTCTTTATTCGTTTGGGTTGTTGTGGCTTCCAGTTCGTTTTATTGCCTTTTCCCTGCTCCCAAATAGCCTTTGCGTAACCGTCTTTGTATGGGTTTAGAAAATAACCGCATTTACTTTCACGGTCGCAACGTCCGTACTGGTCGGGTAGGTGTTCGCCTGTTTCTTTATTAATGTATCTTACAAAACGCTTTTTGGTACATTCAGGGCAACGGTGCTTTTTACTGCCTTTCTCAAATATGTATCGGTGTTCTGTATTCATATTAGAAAGGTCTTTTACCGTTTGACAAATATGCAATCCAACCAATATTTATTTGATCAATTACAATTCCATAACCTGAAAGCCGTTTTCTGAAATTTGACTTATTCACGGGCTTAAATCCGTCATCAATACAAAATGGTTTATACTCATTGTATAGGTCGGCTACTTTAGTGTAATTGTCCGCTGTGGTTTTATAGCCCTTTTCATCAATAAACATCTTTACACTATCAGACTGGCTTTTGTATTGCTCAACGGCTTGTTTTACTGCTTCACAATCTGTAAAACTCTTTAACTCCAATAGTCTGTTTAAACCGTCCAATACCCAGTTGAAAACGCCTGAAAGTTCCTTTTCAATTATTTTGGTATGTAGTTGTTTATCCTGTTCCTGTGGTGGTATGGTTACATCAAAAGGAATAATTAAAAACCGTCTGAAATAGGCGTTTGTGTGTTCAACGTCTTTGGGCAACTCATTACAGTTAAATATCAGTTTGGCGTATTGTTTCAGCGTGAAAGGTTCGCCATAAGGTAAACGGGCTTCAACGGGTTCGCCTGAAACCAACTGTTTAAATATTGCACTTTCCAGTTTGCCGTTTATTTCACTTGCATAGTTTACCAATTTGTTAGCCAATTTCGCCCTGAAATAACCGTTTTCATTTGTAAGGCTTTGCAATGAATAATTACTTGTATTTTCTGTACCCAGTAAGGCACTAACAACTTCAAAGAAAACTGACTTACCATTTGCCCCATTACCGTATAATATTAACGCCTTTTCTTCTTTTAGTCTATTGCTCCCGTGCTTTATGAAAACAAAGCCCAGGTATTCAGCTAAAACCTTTTGGCGTTCTTTGTCTGGCAATACCTTGTTTAAATATGTTTCAAATAAAGGGGCTTTTGCCTCTGGGTTATATTCAAATGGTAATTGATAGGTAAGGAAGTCTGAACGGTCAAACGGTCTTAATTGTGTACCCTTTGGGCTTACCTCAAAAGTCCCGTTTTGTAGGTTGATTAAAACCCTATTTGCCAACGGTGGTTTGGGGTCAAGGTACGCTGTACCTAAAAACTGTTCGTATAGTTCTTTTCTGAATTTATAGTACCTTGCTGAAAAGGTAGGAACGCCCATTTTTTCGGCTGCTTTTCCTAGAAACTTTTGGAATGTTTCTTTGTTGAGTTCATCCCAATAAGTTCCATTGAACAGGTAAATAAAATCGTGGTTTTTACATAATCCCCAACGGTTGTTTTCAGCTATCTGCAAGACGTTTTCAATAGATAGTACAGTATAATGCTTATTACTTAGTTTGAAGTTTTCGGCATTGTGTGGGTTGGCCATTGCTTCAAAGTCCAACGGTTCAAACTGTTCAAGTAATTGGCTTAATATTTCAGTGTGTGGGGTTGCTTTGGTTTCGGTTATTTCCTGAACGTGGTTTAAAAGCGTTTCAGGTTGCTTCAAGTCCTCAAACTGTGGGTTTATCTTTACTGGTTCTGCGCTATTTTGCGTATCTTGTGGCTGTCTTTTATGCTGAAAAGCATTAGCCTTGTTGTTTTGGTTTTCCATTACTTCAAGGCTTTTTTATGGTTAGACAAATAGGCTTCTGCTTCTGCGTCTATTTCTGAACTTGATTTTTTTCGCCCCTCTTTGAGGTACTCCATAAGTTCTGTACTGGAAAAGTACAAGCGTTTGCTTCTTTTCATTACAGGCAATTCGCCTTTACTTACCTTGCTGTAAATGGTAGCTACCGTAAGGTTTAAAAATTGTGCAGCTTCCTGAACGGTTAAGAGTTGTTCAGTCTGTTTGGAAGTTGGGTTGTTGTTCTGTACTGCTTTAAGAATGTTTGCAGTAACTCGCTCCGAAATATCAGTTATGAGTTTTTCGGGGTCAATAGAACTTAATACTAAATTGTGCATAATCTTTAATTTTTAATTATGCACCAAAATTGACGGGGCGTTTTTCGGGGCGTAACGGGTGCGTTGCCCTACTTTCGCCCTAAATCACAGTTGTTTGCTTTGTAAATATGTTTCTATTGTTTCAGGTTTATTTGATAGGTCTTTAACTATTGTACGCCAATTTTCGCCCCCTATTTCAATAAGGTGGTTTAGTTTATTTATGTCGTAATTGTTAATGATATTGTTAAATTCCCTGTAAAATCTATGTCCTTTTCCTGCCCCAATTCTTTGACTTCCTATTTTTTCCAATTCCTTTTTTTGCCCGATTGGGAAACTTTCGCCTTTGGCGTTACATTCAATTAAGTAGGCTAAAACATAATGTTTAGCTGTGTATCGCACGGTTTCGTTTTCATTCGTTTTTTGTTGAGGTGATAAGGATTGTTTCTGCTCTAAATACGCCCTGTAACGGTCGTTTAATACTTTATAGTCTGTTGCATTGATAGTTAGTTCTTCAAGCCTTAGAAGTTCTAATTTTATCTTTTCTGTAAGGGTGTAACTGTCTCTGTAAGTAGCCATTCTTTGAGTAAAGAACGTTTCTTTATGCTGCTCCCAGTTTTCGGTTGTGATGCTACTATTTTTGCCGTATGACTTGATTTTTGTCTTTTGGGCTTGTTTCTCTATTTTCTGTAATTCTAATTCAGTTAATAGGCTGCCGTTCTGTTTTGTCCATTCGTGGAGGTCTATTTCAAAATAGATTTGAAAAAAACTTCCTGTTTCTGCATCCTCTTGAAGGCGTTGGTAATCTATTTTCATTGTCTTTTATGCTTTAAGTGGTTACAAATCCAGTTTTATTATATTGGCTGCTGCTCGTTTGGATTTATCATTTACTTTGGCGTAAACCTGCGTTGATTTCAGGTCTGTTTGTGTTAACATTTTCTTTACGGTGTAAATGTCAAATCCGTAAAATAATAGCAAGGAGGCAAACGTATGTCTGAAGCAATGAAAGGTAATATGCTTTGTTATTCCTGCGGCTCCAATCCATTGAAATAGGTGTTTGTTTTGATAGGCTGAATATTTAAGCCCCTCGAATACCTGCTTATCCTTTGGCATATTCTTAGGGTCATTTGTACCCTCAGTAAAGCTGTACGCTTGATCAGAAATAGGTAATACTTCAACACCGTTTGTTTTCTTTTGAGTAAAGTTCAGAGAATACCCTTGTTCGTTAATATATTCCAGTTCGCTCCATGTCATTTTTTGAATATCTGAAAATCTCAATCCCGTAAGTGCTGAAAATAAGGCTGCACGTTTCAATAAAGGGTTGTGGCAATCGGTTATTACTAGTTTATTGAGTTCCTCTATGGTTAAGTATTCACGCCTTGATTCTCTTTCTTTTATAGTTTTTACTTTAGCATTTAGGTCGTATTGCAAAATACCGTCTCTGTATGCCTGTTTCAATGCAGCTTTTACCTTGTTGAAATACGAGGCGGCTGAATTTTGTGAAAGGGTTGTTTTGTTACTCCTATTGCTTTTGGTGGTAAGTAGGTATTCTTTGAAGTCCTCTAAAAACTTTTGGTCAAGCTCGGCAAACTTTAAAGTTCCATTTGTAAAGGTTTTTAGGTATTTGAGTGCTGAAACCCAGTTGTCGTGGTTACTGGCTTTACGTTTGTTGGCTAGTTTAGTGAAGTATTTAATAAAACATTGTTCGCTTAATTCCTTTAGCCTTAATTGTTCCTTTTCATACTGACTATAAATTTCAGGTTTGTTAAGGAAGTTTTCACGCTTTTGGCGTATGCTTTGGCCTATTTTCAATGTTTCAGTATTGTGCTGTTTGTCAATAGGCGTTTTAGGTTTCTCAAAGATGTAAAGCCCTAAAAACTCCCTACGGGTGGGTTCGCCTGTTTTGGAGTGTGGTATTGCGGGGTAAAAGTCAAGGTATAGGCTTTTACGCCCCCTGCTTATTTTCTTTTGTCTTAAACTGACTTTTGTTGCCATGTCTTTTTTGCTATTTGTGAAAACCGTGAAAAATGTGAACGGCTGAAAAAAAACTTTTTTTTATCTCAATAATTCATCAATAATCTGTTTAGGTACATAAGCGTACCAACCTTTCTTTATTTTGGGTATGCTGTTTCTTTTAATTAACTGTTGTACGGTACTTTCAGAAACCTTGTATTTCTCCTGGACCTCTGTTAAGGTGTAACAGTCTTTAATATCAAACGCCCCTGCCTGTTTCCAATCGTTGAGGTCGTTTATTTGTTGTTCAGGTATTTCAGGCTTTCCAGTTTCTTTATTGATCAATAGTCTATTTAGTGTTGTACGCATAATAAGGGTTCGGCTTCCAACCTTTATTTTTTTTAGGTCGCCTTGTTCAATCAATCGGTAAACGGTACGCCTACTTATTCCAACCAATTGGCATACCTCATTGATACTTAAAAACTCCTTTGCTTTCAGTTGCTCAATAGGTTGGTTTTTTATTCGTGTGGTTTCAGCGTTTGACTGATTAACCTTTTTGGCTCGTTTACGGGCTTTGTATGCTGCCTTACTGCATTTGTCCGAACAGTATTTAGTTACCGTTGTACGGGCTGTAAACTCCTTACTGCAATGCTGACAAATCCGTTTTACTTTAATGTTACTACTCATTTTGTGCCTGTATGTGCCTAAGCGTGTCTTTATGTGTCTAGGTGTGCCATAATTACCCTAAAAAAACGCTTCGAGGTACAAATAAGACCTGCAAAACGTATTGAGGTACAAATAAGGTACAAATTTGTACCGAATAAACACAGAATAGCACAGAATAAATATTGTCTGTAATTCAAATAAAATACCATCTATAATGGCTTAATAGTAGTTTTTAATATGTTTTCTAGATGTTTGTTTTGTGGTGGTTACTTTCCGATACAGAACTTCCCAAAGATGTTAGCCAAAAGATCATCAGTGGTAATCTCACCGGTGATTTCTCCCAGGTAGTGGAGGGCACGCCTGATGTCCATGGCCACAAAGTCATTGGTGATTTGACCATCAATACCATTGATGACATCTTGTAAGGAGTTCTTGGTTTGTAGGAGGGAGTCGTAGTGCCGTATGTTGGTCACTACGGTATCGCCACGTTTGAACTTGTCGAGGTTGACGAGTTCTAAGATGCGGGTCTTTAATGTTTCGACTTGCTCAGGATCTTTGGCAGAAAGAAAGAGCATATCGGGATGCTGCTTTTGTAAGCCTTCCACGAAGGATTCAGTAACCTTATCTACCTTGTTTCCAAGCTTCAAGAAAGGCACGCCAGCATTCTCGAGTATATTAATCTCTTTGTTCATTTCTACTATATCAAGTAGCTCTAAATCAAATAGATAAATGATAAGTGAAGCTTGCTTCATCTTAGCCTGTGTACGGGCTACGCCAATGGCTTCGATGGTGTCGGTAGTTTCACGTAAGCCAGCCGTATCGATAAAGCGGAAAGACACGCCACCGATGATGATTTCGTCTTCGATAAAGTCTCTCGTGGTGCCGGCAATCTCAGAGACGATGGCTTTGTCTTCGTTTAGTAAAGCGTTGAGTAGGGTGGATTTACCCGCGTTCGGCTTGCCTGCAATTACGGTCGGTACACCATTCTTTATCACATTACCAAGGTCAAAGGAGTGAATCAGGGCATTGATTACTACTTGAAGCCTGTTGACTAACTTCTTCAGGTCATCACGACTGGCAAATTCTACGTCTTCTTCACCAAAATCGAGCTCTAGTTCGATCATGGAGGCAAAATGGATTAGTTCTTCTCTCAAGTTTTTGATCTCTCCAGAGAAACCTCCTCGCATTTGATTTAATGCCGCATGATGAGCTGCTTCGGAATCTGCATTAATTAAGTCGGCTACGGCTTCGGCCTGCGCCAAGTCGAATTGCCCATTCATAAAGGCACGCTTGGTAAACTCACCTGGCTTAGCCGGTCTAGCGCCCTTGCGAATGAAAAGCTGAATGATTTGGCGAATAATGAAGTTCGATCCGTGGCAAGAAATCTCGACTACATTCTCTTTAGTAAAGGAGTTAGGGCCAATGAAGAGTGATATAAGCACTTCATCCAAGATTTTGTCGCCATCCCTGATTGTGCCAAAATGAATCGTATGCGACTCTTGCTGCGCTAGATCCTTAGCTTTAAAAACCTCGTTCACAAGCTTTATGGCATCATTACCACTAAGTCTAATTACGCCAATAGCGCCAACACCTTGTGGTGTGGCCAATGCGATAATGGTGTCTTCGTTCTGTAGTATTGACTGCATAAGGCTGCAAAGATATGCTTAGGGACTTGAAGTAAAAAGGCTTGCCTCGATTACGATTTCTCTAGTGAGAGTTTTTGTGCTTCTCTTTGCTGAACAATCCGTTTGAACAGAATGCCATTGCTAGGAGAGAACAGATAGGCTAATCCGAACAAGATGCCTGCTACAGTTACCACAGCGCCTGCAATGGAGCCATCTAACATCACAGCCAAGTAATAGCCTAAGATGCTAATGATGATCGCTATCACACAGGTAATTAAAAGCATCTTCTTAAAGTTATCGGTGAGCAAATACGCGGTCGCAGGTGGCGCGACTAGCAATGCCACGACTAGAATCGCGCCTACCGAGTCGAACGCTGCTACCGTGGTCATGGACACAGAACCCATCAGTAGGTAATTCCAAAGTGCAATCGAAATACCTGTTGTAGCTGCAAAGGCAGGGTCAAAAGTGGTTAAGTAGAGTTGTTTGAAGCCTACACGAATGAAGAGAATATTAACGATTAAGGTCAATGCGGACACGTAAAGGGCTTTTGGCCCCATGTTTTGACCTGAATCTGAAATCCACAGGTCTATCGGAACGTAGGCGATTTCACCATACAATACGCATTCTTGATCAAGGTCGACTTGGCCAGCAAATACTGAAATCAGGATTACCCCCAGTGCAAACAAGGAGGTAAAAGTTACCCCGATCGCTGCGTCAGTTTGCAGCTTTGCTTTCTTATGGAAGAACTCGATCAAAAAGGTGCAGAAAATACCCAGTAGGGCAGCGCCAATGATCATTTCGAAAGAATCACGCGTTCCTGTTAGAAGAAAAGCAATTACAATTCCAGGAAGTACGGCATGAGAGATCGCATCGCCTACCATGGCCATCTTTCTCAAGATCAGAAAGCAGCCTAATAAGCCACATGAAATGGCAAATAGGGAAGAGGTCAATATGATATAAACTGCATCCATCTTTTGAATTATGAATTAAGAATTTTAAATGCTGAATTGAATCCCGAAGACTTTTCCATGCACTGACCTTTGCTAGCCATTTTTAATTGAACATTCATCATTCTACATTTAACATTCTTAGTAAGGAATTTTTTCTTCGTGTGGATCGAACTCTGGGTATTCTAACATCTTCTCTAATCGCGCTTCTAGCTCAGGAGTAATAATGTGTTCTACCGTCTCAGCATCCTCATGCACGTGATCCGGAGCAATTTTCATGTACTTAGACAGGTATAGCTCCCATAGCCTGTGAAGTTTCACAACCCGTTGGCCTTTGATCTTACCTGCTTCCGTATAGCTCCAATAGCCTTGCTTCTTTTCGAGGAATCCCTGTCTCTTCAGCCTCATCAAAGCTATTTTGAGCTTTTTCTTGGGGAAGAATCTTTCTTCGATGATTTCATCAACCGTTCTGCCTTTATAGGGGTCTTCATCTTTTTCACCTAAATGATAAAGTTCTTTCAAAAGGTTCTCATCCATGATCAAGCGTTGAAGCTTACGTTGTTGAATGCTTCTGGCAAAAATCCCTCTTTTTGGTGCTATGAAGAACGATACAATCGCGATAACCGAAATGATAATTACAATCCAAGGCCCAGTAGGCATGGCCGGAGCCACATAACTGACATAGGCACCTGATAGTCCAGATATTCCACCTAGGATGGCCGCGATCAAGGTCATCTTAAATACATCATTCGTCCAGATGCGTGCTGCGGCAGCTGGCGTAATGAGCATTGCGGCCATTAATACCACACCAACGGCTTGTATACCTGTAACTACAGCTAGTACGGTTAATGAGGTCAGTAGCAGGTCTAGCGCCTTTACGGGCAGTCCTAAAGCCTTAGCATAGTTGCTATCGAAGGCGATCAGTTTTAATTCTTTGAAGAAGAGAGCGACTGTGATAATTAAGATCACCGCCACGATGCCGAAGACGATCAAGTCTTGGCCTACCAGTGCGGCTGCTTTACCGAAGAGGAAGGAGTCAAGTCCAGTTTGTGCAGGATTTCCCGAATGTTGAATATTGGTGAGCATTAAAATGCCAATACCGAAGAAGACGGACAGAATCAAAGCGATGGCGGTATCTTCCTTGATTTTGGATTTGGTGGTGATGTGATCAATGATGACAAGCGAGATCCATCCCGTCAAAAAAGCTCCTAATATCATCCAGATTGGATTCTTGGTGCCTGAAAGTATAAAGGCTAAACAGATGCCTGGTAATACAGAATGTGCTACAGCATCCCCAACAAGGGCTTTCTTCTTGAGGAAGGTAAACGTACCCACCACAGCCGAAGAAGCCGTCAGTAAGATAGCACCCACCACCACCGACACGATACTCGGATCGCTAAAAGAAAAGAATTCCTTAAAAGTCTCCATCTAGTATTTCTCCCTGCTAGGCATTTGACGTTTTCTAACTAATTCACCGACTTCAGCCAGAACAGTCAGCTTACCACCATAAGTTTCTTGAAGCATTTTGTTAGTAAAGACCTTTTCAATAGGGCCAGAAGCGACTAACCTCATATTTAAAAGCACGATCCAATCGAAGAATTCAGCTGCCGACTGCAGGTCATGGTGTACTACAATAACCGTTTTGCCGCTTGCCGTCATTTCTTGCATTATGGCCAATATTGCAGCTTCAGTAGCAGCATCTACACCGGCAAAAGGCTCATCCATAAAGTAGAGGTCAGCTTCTTGTGCCAATGCTCTGGCGAGAAACACCCTTTGTTGTTGTCCACCTGACAACTGGGAGATCTGCCGATCGGTATAAGCTTCCATGCCCACTTTGCGTAGGCAGTTCATCGCCATTTCTTTATCTGCTTTCCTAGGGCGGGTGAGTAGACCTAGTTTTGAGTACCTGCCCATCATTACCACATCGATAACAGAAGTAGGGAAGTCCCAATCCACAGTTTCTCGTTGCGGCACGTAACTCACCTTATGGCGTACTTCGTCTAAGGACTCATTAAACATGCGTACATACCCAGACGCTAAGGGTAATAAACCCATCGCGGCTTTGATCAAAGTGGACTTACCAGCACCGTTAGGACCAATAATACCAATCAGCGCTCCTTGCGGAAGAGTCATGTCGATATTCCACAAAACTGGCTTCTTGTGATAAGAGACCGTTAAATCATGGAATTCTACTACTGGATTCTTAGCGTCAATTTTCATTACTTCTTAACTTTTACCTTCTTCACTTCTTCACCTTTAAAATCTCTCATTGTGAGTGTGTTATGTTCATTTTATTTTTGCCCAATCACCCAATTATCTAAGCGCCTCTACAATCGTCTTCACATTCGCCATAACCATACCGATATAGTTGCCTTCTGGCGTTCCTTCAGCACCCATAGCATCTGAGAACAAGCTTCCGCCAATGATCACATCATGTCCCTTTTGTCTACAACCCTCAACTATGGCATTAATGTTCTTTTTTGAAACTGAGGTTTCGACAAAAACAGCCTTTATTTTCCTTTCAACAATGAAATTCACTAAATCCACGCGATCTCTAAGGCCAAACTCAGAGAGAGTAGAGATACCCTGAAGCCCTCTCACTTCTATGTCATAAGCCCTGCCAAAGTAATTGAAGGCATCATGGGCTGTGATCAGAATCCTTTTGTCTGCAGGGATTTTCTGAATCTCGGTTTTCACCCATTCATGCAGTTTCAATAACTCATTCGTGTGATAAGCTGCATTTTCCTCATAGTACTTCGCGTTTCCTGGGTCAGCCTCGATTAGGGTGGAGGTTACTTCAACAATCGTTGAGGCCCAAATACTAAGGTCGAACCAGATGTGTGGATCAATAGCGTTTTCATATATAGGATCGTCCAAGAGGAAGGTTGAATCAATGCCTCGCGCTACTGGAATCACGGTTTTTATGCGTCCAAGCTTCTCGAAGACTTCTCCCATTTTACCTTCTAGGTGGAGTCCATTATAAAAAATGATATTCGCACGCTGAAGTCTTCCTAGGTCGCCTTGAGTCGCTTTGTACAAGTGTGGATCGACCCCTGGGCCCATAAGTGCAGTAACTTCTACAGAGTCCTTGCCGACATTTTTAACGATATCCGCAATCATACCAGTAGTCGTTACAACGGTCAATAAGCCTGTGTCAGAAGCTTTGTTGTTATCACAAGACCAGATAGTAGTGATGATAAGAAGTAGGGTGATGAGTTTTTTCATGTGTTGGCAACCAATATGTTTTGTGCTGCGGTTTGAGAGATGGTGAGTGATTTCTTTTGATCAATGGTAATGTCCAGCGACCCATCGAATTCATTGGTGTCTTCTACTTTTATTTTGGTGCCAATGGAGATGCCTACTTTGTCTAGATACTTTAAAAATGACCCGCTAGAGTCGTTAACAGCCACTACTTGTGCTGGAGCATTCAGCGCTAATTCTGTGAGCGACACTTTTTTGACAGTCGAGAACACGCCATTTTCATCTGGGATAGGATCACCATGTGGATCGTGCTTTGGAAAACCAAGGAACTCGTCAAGACGGCTGATTAGTATGGGTGATTTGATATGCTCGAGTTGTTCGGCAATCTCATGTACTTCATCCCAATGAAATTTTAATTGGTCAACAAGGAAGACTTCCCAAAGTCGATGCTTCCTTATTACCCTTAGAGCGACTTCTTTGCCTTTGCCAGATACATTGACTCCCTTATACTTTTGATAGTCCACCGCCTTCTTCTTTGAAAGCTTGGCCATCATATCACTCACTGAGGCAGCGGTGGTTTGCATCTCTTCAGCCAAAGCATTAGTGCTTACACTCTTCCTTCCGTGATCGGAGAGGTGATAGATGGCTTTTAAATAATTTTCTTCTACAAAGCTGAACATGACTTCAGTGTTGGTTCACCAGTAAATGTAGTATTTAGATTACTCTAAAAAAAATAGTAGCTCAATCTAAATCAAAGAATAATTGATCTAATCAACATTAAATTAAGTGGTTAGCAGATCAGTATAATATTTTTAGATAAATCTAAAATGAAAAGTTAGAGGCTTTCAATTAGGCTTATAAGCTTTGGTTCTTCTGTTGCCCAAAGACTGGTAGAGGTGTCGCCTTGGTTGTAGAATTGTCCCGCTGTCATCTTTTGAAGCGTGTCTTCAGCATTGAAATAGTCAGGGTCCAAAACAATGGCTGCATTGAATTGGTCACAGAATTCAACCCAAGTTGGGTTATCTAGTAAGAGTATTGGGAGTTTGTTGGCGCTGTATTCGAAAAGCCTTGTAAGTAGTTTCTCGTCATTCATACCGTTACTCGGTTTCTTGAGCACAAAGCCAAAGTCTGCTTTTTGAATCGCTTCTACGATCTCGGAATGTGGTACTAGATGGTCTCCGCCATTAAGTTCAATGTAGTCGAAGTCCTGGATTTCTTCCTTTAGCCGAACTAAATCTTGCTTTAGCGCACAGTAGCCTACAATTCTTAATCTGATCCTATTATCTAAGTCATGAAGTTTCTTGGTAATATCGATCGCCTCAAAAATACCATTCGATGCTCCTATGGTCCCTGTATAGGTTAGGTCTATGAAATTAGGGTCGGGGTTACGATAGGCCGTTTGTTCATTTTCACGAGGCGCATACTTGTTTTCGATAACGGTTCTGTTCTTCGATAGAAAGGGGAGCTGTTTTACATACACACTTTCAGCGAGTATAAAGTGTTTAATAAAAGGCCTTGCACTCCATTCTTTAAGCCTAACCCAAGCAGCGATAAAAGGTCTTAATAGGGCTGGGAATACTGCTGTGCTTTGGATGTTTTTAGCATAGTTTTCTCTGATATCATACACAATAATGCAACCAAATAATATTTTGTATAGACATGTAACTATCAGTAAATCATTTGTATTAATGATGATTATCTTAGGCTTTACTTTAATATAGTTTTTGTAGATGCTTACTGGCTTGAATAGCCGATCAAAACTCAATCGATCAAATGGTTTTATCGGGTGAAAGACAATGTCCTTTGTGCTCTTGATATTTTTTGAATCAAAGCCTATGATATTAACCTCATATTGACTTGTTTCAGCCAATGAAAGGCCAAATTTTTCGAACATCCGTGTGTCGTCAATTGGTTTGAGCAAAGAGGCAATTACTACTTTTGTCTTTTTCATTAAGGTTTATGAAGTTATAAATTTTCTGAAGGAATTATGGAATTGAGGGATATCATCGAACGAGCTTGGGATGATCGCAGCTTGTTGAAAGATAAGGAAGTGATTTTGGCGATAAAAACCATTATCGAAGATTTGGATAATGGCGACCGTAGGGTGGCCGAACCAACTCCTGAGGGATGGGTGGTCAATGAATGGATCAAGAAGGCAGTAATCCTATACTTCCCCATTCAAAAAATGGAGACCATAGAGGTAGGGCCTTTTGAATTTCATGATAAAATGAAGCTAAAAACAGGGTATGCTCAAAAAGGAGTGAGGGTTGTACCTCATGCCATCGCCCGATATGGTGCCTATGTGAGTAGAGGCGTGATCATGATGCCATCCTATGTTAATATCGGTGCCTATGTAGATGAGGGAACAATGGTCGATACTTGGGCTACTGTGGGGAGCTGCGCCCAAATCGGTAAAAACGTACACTTGAGTGGAGGTGTAGGCATTGGTGGTGTCTTAGAGCCATTACAAGCGGCACCTGTCATCATTGAAGACAATGCCTTTATTGGATCGAGATGTATTGTAGTAGAAGGTATTAGAATCGGCAAAGAAGCTGTTTTAGGTGCTAACGTAACCCTAACAGGCAGTTCCAAAATTATTGACGTGACTGGTGATAAACCAGTTGAATATAAGGGCTATGTACCAGATAGGTCAGTAGTGATACCTGGAAGCTATGTTAAGAAATTCCCAGCAGGTGAATTCAATGTTCCCGCAGCCTTAATCATTGGACAACGCAAAGCTAGCACAGACTTAAAAACCTCTCTTAATGATGCTTTGAGAGAAAATGACGTAGCCGTATAGCTTGCTGAGCATACTTCTCTCCTTTGGAGGAAACGAAATATTCGAAAAATGGCCTCTTTAATCTGGAGGCTTTTTTTGTGTCTATAAACAAAATGAAATGTTTACTGTCTTATGAATAGGTTTTGAAACCTGATGTCAGGGGTTTTACGTTCCAGAATAAAGTGGTCTTTAATGTTCACTTCGTTTTTATTATGTAAGGTATTCACATACCTTTGCGGTCGCATATTTGAGGAGGTATGAAAAACACATATAAATCACTTAGTACATTTTTGGTAATTGCGCTCTTTATAGCGTTAAGTTCTTGTAATTCAGGGGTAACCGAAGAAGCGGATATATTTTTCCGAGACGGAAAGTTTCAGGAGGCCGTAGAAGCATACGATGAGTACTTATCTACTAACCCGAAGGATATCAAATCCATTTACAATCGAGGCAGAGCTTACGAAGAGTTAGGTGAAATAGAGAGTGCACGAAAAGACTTTATCCGTGTTTTAGACCTAGATAACAAAAACCTCAATGCCAACCTGAGCATGGCGCAGTATTGGTATAACAAAAGAGACTACAATAAGGCGATTGCTTTTAGTGAAAAAGTGATTGCCACAGATGGCCGTGAATCCATGGCTTATTTGATCAAAGGACGTTGTTTACACCAAACGTCAAAGTTTACTGATGCTAGAAAGAATTATGATTTAGCCATCGATTTTGACCGAAAAAATGCTGAAGCTTATTTATACCGAGGTGCTCTGAGGATTGTCTTTAATCAGAAAACTGGTGCATGTAATGACCTGAATAGGGCATTGGCGCTTGGTGCTGACGAAGCTAAGGCTGCCTTGGCTAAGCATTGCAGGTAGAAAATATCTCTCCGAATACTTGATTTACCCTTTCGTTTTTATTCTTTTGAGTCAATAGATGCAACCTTTTTTAACCAATAAGCATCTAGTATTAAACACAAAAACTCAAATCAAATGAAAAATTTATCAAGTATCCTAAAAACAGCTGCTTGTGCTATGTTATTTCTAGCAGCAGTATCTCTCAGTGCTGAAAAATTGTCTCAGCAAACTACATATGATCCTTCGGGAACATGGGACTATGAAGTAGAAACACCTGATGGCAATATGACGGGTGAAATGACTGTTAAACTGGTCGAAGGCAAATATGAAGTGCTTATTAAGAGCGCTACATATGGCAACTTATCAGTGTCTGATATCACTTTTGAAAAAATGGTCATGGAAGGTGAGATAGCGGTTGAAGGTCAGTCAATGTCTATTGAGTTTGAATTCGATGGTGATGAGATGGAAGGTGCGGTCTACACTGGAGAAGAAGCACTTGCTATTACTGCTGAAAGACAAAAAGCTAAGTAACAGTTTGAAATACTAATTGAAAAAGGGAGTCAAACGACTCCCTTTTTTTATGTCTTGTTAGTAGGAGTCACTCAATTAAACCAAAGGCTCTTAGTTATATTTCCTTCTAAAATATCTTCAAGGTCATCGGGTATGCTAGGAAAGAAATCTAAGCCCGAAAGCTCTTCAATTTTATCGATAGTTACAGTGAAAGTTTCAAGTGACTCATCGCTTTTTTCGTTCTTTAACAAGAAGGCAATCGCTTTGATTTCAGGTTTCGTAATGTCTAAAATGATCTTGTAGTAATACTCTGGAATAGATACTTTGTTCTTTCCGATAGTGGTAAATACTTTGTTTAGTATAGGGCCTGTAACTATATATATATCAGTATTTTCCATTGACCATTCTCTTACTTGTTCTTCGAGTTTTTTCCAAACACCTCGATTGAAAGAAGCGTCTTGTGGACTCATATTGCTCATGTAGAATGTCTGTGATAAAGCGAACCCATCGTAGGAGAAATCTGCTGCTGGAGCCAAATGTCCTCGGTCGTAACCGCTTCCCTTATAATCTTCCAGATTTGCCGAGCCTGTTCTTACCCTAGGATCTTTTATAAAGTCATCCTTACGTGGAAATTTCTCTTGCTTTAAGCTGTCCGCAGAGAGCTTATAGGCTACCCATATGGCTTGCTCGTGTTCTTCGCTATACCTAAGCGTGTAATATGGCCTTTCTATGATGGCCTCGTTGGTGGTATATTCAGGCCACATAAAGTCAAAAGCTTTGGTGAAGTAAAGGTCAAAGGCATCGACATTAATGCTAGGGGCTACGTCAGTTTCTCCGCCCTGTGGTGTTGACTTATCTTTAATCTCGTTAGGCGTACTATCACCTGAAACTTTTTTGTCATTAAAAGACGGTAACTCAATGTTTTCTATGGCGTCAGGCACCAGTTTTCCTTCATATAAAGCAAGCCCCCCATATCCCAATACGACTAGGATAAACATTCCTAAGGTCAGTTTACCGAGGTTGATTCCTTTGCTTTTTACTCGTTTATTAGCTCGAGGAGCTCTTTTAGAAGGTGTTTTGCGACTGCTGGATGCTGTCTTTTTTGCCATACTATTTTTTTACAATGATAACCATAATTGGCCTTTCAGCACGTCAGTATTTTGCTAAATTACATTTGATTTTTAACTCAAAAACCAAATATCCTATGCAAATAGCCTTCAACCAAAGGATTGGGAGAAAGCTCACGGCTTTATTAGGGCTGAGTATTTTTCTAATCGGACAGTCTGCTATGGCACTCAAGCCATGGCAAGATGAAATTGACACTACAGGTCAAGAGACGTTCAAAGAGCTACCGTTAAAAGCGGAGCGAACGCTCAAATTCAATACAAAAGAGGGTACGTGGGTATCAGTCGATGTTAGCCCTGATGGTAAAACCATCATCTTCGATATGCTCGGTGATCTCTACACCATGCCTTTTGCTGGTGGTAAAGCAACCCGTATAACCGAGGGTATGGCTTATGATACCCATCCAAGATATAGTCCTGATGGCAAACATATTGCCTTTACTTCTGATAGAAGTGGAAGTGAGAATGCTTGGTTAATGGAATTAGCATCGGAAGAGACTACGCAAATCACTAAAGGAAACAACGAATGGGTGCAATCGGTAGAATGGTCTCCTGATGGCGATTATCTGGTTGTTTCTAAGGGTAGAAGGAACTTTAAACTCTTTATGTATCACAAAGATGGTGGCGGAGGATTTCAGCTGATTAAAGAGCCATCGGGTCTTAAAACGGTAGAGCCAGCCTTCAGTGCTGATGGTCGTTTTATCTATTATGCACAGCGAAATGGTGCATGGAACTACAACGCACAGCTGCCACAATATCAAATCGGAGTGTATGATCGTGAGAATGGTCAAAATGCTACCGTTACTTCTCGATACGGTTCTGCATTTTCACCAACACTTTCCCCTGATGGTAAATTGATGGTTTATGGATCTCGCTATGAAGAAGAAACGGGTCTAATACTCCGTGACTTGACGTCTGGTGACGAAAAGTGGCTGGCTTATCCAGTACAGCGTGATGACCAAGAGTCTATCGCTCCATTGGGCGTTTTACCTGCCATGTCCTTCACGCCAGATAGCAAGCAACTTGTTGCTTCATGGGGTGGTAAAATCTTCCGAGTAGCCGTTGCTGGTGGTAATGCTGTGGAAATCCCTCTGGATGTAGATGTCGCATTGGAAATGGGGCCTCGATTGAAGTTTGAGTACCCAATTTCGGACGAAAAGGAAATGATTGTCACGCAGATCAGAGATGGTGTACCGTCTCCAGATGGCTCTAAGTTTGCCTTCACTTCATTGAACAAGCTTTACGTAATGGACATGCCGAATGGCGATCCAAAGCGATTGACAGATATGAAAATGACCGAAGCACAGCCTGCATGGTCTCCTGATGGTAAGTCGGTTGCTTTTGTGACTTGGGCTGATGCCGAAGGTGGTTCAATGTATAAAGTGAATGTCGAGGGTCGTCCAAGGCCTGTGAAATTGACAGCTGAGTCCGCCATATATGGAACACCTGCCTGGAATAAGAATGGTAAAATTGTATTCACAAAAGGAAGTGCTCAAAACTTAAAAGATGCTGCTGGACCAGGTGCTCCAAGAGCTACTGAAGACTTATGCTGGATTTCTGCTGATGGTGGAGATATCAACTTCATTATGAAAACTAGGGGAAAGGGTAGTCCTCACTTCGTGAACAGTGATGATCGTATCTATCTGAGTGGTTTCCAAGGCTTAAGTTCAGTCCGTTGGGATGGTACTGATGAAAAGAAAATTATCAATGTTACTGGTATTACAACTTACGGCTCAAATCCTGCGGATGGTCACGGAAATGATCATGTCATAGATCCTTGGGATGTTCAAGAGAATACTTCATTGCAAGAAGGTGATGGATGGAGAGAGAATAACCCACCATCAAGAGCAGCTGCGATCTTTATGGCTCCAGAAGGAGACAAGGCAATGGCTTTGATCAGCAATCATATTTATGTGGTTACGGTACCGAAACTTGGTCAGACACCAACTATATCAGTTGCTAATCCCTCTAGTGCTCAATTTCCTTCTTGGCAATTGACTGAGATCGGGGGAGAGTTTCCTGCGTGGTCTAGTGATGCGAAAAAGGTACACTGGTCTTTAGGTAAGTCACACTTTATCTATGATTTAGATCAATCTATGGCCTACACTGATAGTGTTACTAATGCCAAGAAGGCTAAGGAGAAAGCGGACAAGGCATTGACCAAAGAAGAGAAAGAGAAGCAAAAGACAGATAAGGAAGCTGAGGAAAAAGCAAAATCTGACGAAGAGAAGGCAGCTGATAAAGCGAAGAAAGAAAATGAAGGTTATCACGCTGAAGAGATCAAAGTGATTATGAAAGCGACCAAAGACATTCCAAATGGAATTGCCTTACTCAAGGGAGCTAGAATCATCACAATGAATGGAGATCAGGTCATTGAGAACGGAGATGTGCTCATCGAGAACGCGAGAATCAAAGCGGTAGGTCCTTCGGGGTCGCTTACTGTTCCGAGAAAGGCGGAAGTGATTGATATGACTGGCAAAACCATTATTCCAGGTATGGTGGATACACATGCGCACATGTGGCCAGCATGGGGTCTACACAAGACGCAAGTTTGGGTGTATGCTGCTAACCTAGCGTATGGGGTAACAGCCACACGTGATCCTCAGACAGCTACAACAGATGTCTTGACCTATTCGGACATGGTAGAAACAGGAGAGATCTTGGGTCCTCGTGTATACTCGACAGGTCCTGGAGTTGGCTATTGGGCTTATAACCTCAAAAGCCTTGAGCAGACTAAAAAGATACTGAAACAGTATAGCGAGTATTACAATACGAAAACCATCAAAATGTATTTGGTGGGTAACCGTAAGCATCGCCAGTGGATCATCCAAGCGGCTAAAGAGCAGAAGTTAATGCCAACAACAGAGGGTGGCTTAGACTTCAAGCTTAACATGACGCAAATGATTGATGGTTATCCAGGTCATGAGCACTCTTTCCCAATTGCGCCAATTTATAAAGACGTGATCCATTCGGTCGCTGAATCTAAAATGGCGTATACCTCAACCTTACTTGTTTCCTATGGAGGACCTTGGGCAGAGAACTATTACTACTCAAGAGAAAATCCATATTATGACAAGAAACTAACGCTATTTACGCCTTATGCTGAATTGGCTCAGAAGTCAAGAAGAAGGCCAGGGTGGTTTATGGACGAAGAGCATGTGTTTGAAAAGCATGCCGCGGGTGTGAATTCAATTGTAGAAGCTGGCGGAATTGCTGGCGTTGGCAGTCATGGCCAATTACAAGGGCTTGGTTTCCACTGGGAGCTATGGTCAGTAGCCTCTGGCGGCATGACTAACCTGAACGCACTAAAGACCGCCACGATCCTTGGAGCCACCGCTCTGGGGCTAGAAGGTGACATTGGATCTATCGAGGCAGGGAAACTAGCTGACTTAGTGATCCTAGATGCGAACCCGTTGGATAACATCCGAAATACGAATAAGATCAGTCACGTGATGAAGAATGGTCGTTTGTATAACGCAAATACACTAGACGAAGAGTATCCAAGAAAGAAGAAGGCTGGGCCATTCTACTGGCATTCAGAGAAGCCAGTGAATTTGCCTGGAATGAAGAAGAAGTAAAATTAAATTGAAGTAAATATTAAACAGGAATTGGCGCATGCGGATTCCTGTTTTTATTTTTATGACATAAAAAAGGCTCATTCCATCCACGGAATGAGCCTTTTAGTTTTAATCAATGTATTCTTTATTCACTTCTCAACTTCTGCGCAGGATTAGCGGTAGCAGCCTTACGGGCATGATAACCAGTCGTCAATACCGTTATGGCAATAGTGCCCAAAATTACACTTGCGAATATTGTAAACCCTGGAGTTATATGGAATTGGAAACTTTCCAGCCAGCCTATCATGGCAAGATAGCCTAATACGGATGCTGGTATAGCAGCAATGACAATGAGAATGACAAAATCTTTAATGAGCAGACCAATTAGCCCTTGTGTTTTAGCACCAAGCACTTTTCTGATGCTAATTTCTTTAGATCGTTGCTCTGCAGTGTATGAAGCCAAGCCCAATAACCCTAAACAAGCAATCAAGATGGTCATGCCAGAAAAGCCTAAGAATAATTGACCACGGATTTGATCGGCCTCGTAATTCTCCATGAATTGCTCATCAATAAACACATACTCAAATGCGGTAGTAGGGTATGTTCTTTCCCATGCTGCCTCAATAAAATCAATAGTAGATGATACATCTCCGGTGATTTTAACAATAGCCGAACCATTAATACGACTTGGGATGAATAATAAGGCAGAAATTGGATCGTAAAGTGATTGTTGATGGAAATCTTTCACCACACCAACTACTAGGGCAGAGGGTATAGAATCATTTCCAGTCAAATTAATTCTTTTACCGATTGGGTTTGTCCAATTCATTCTTCTCACCATGGCCTCATTGACCATTACTGCTTGTGAAGAATCAGAAGGGTAATCCAAGGAGAAGTTTCTTCCTTCAACAATTTCAACACCTAGCGTAGGAAAGAAATCATAGTCAACCCGATAATTGTCTAATCCGCGTGGGTCCATTGGTCCTTCTTCCGTCTCAATGGAGAAAACTAACTTGCCATATCCATTACCTGGAGTAGAACTTGAAGATGCGGTACCACCGATATTGGCATTTTGCACCAATTCATTTTTAAGAACATTCCATTTCACTACATCTGCTCTACTTCTAAAGTCGATCTGCATCATCTGCTCTTTGTCAAAACCTAAATCTTTGTTCCTAACAAATTGCATTTGACTATAAATGATCAAAGTACCAATCAGCATGAAGATGGAAATACCAAACTGAATTGTCACCAAAGATTTCCTCAATAATTTGCTGCCAGATTTTCCTCCGCCACCTTTAAGCACAGCCGCTGGCTGAAAAGAAGACAAGAAGAAAGCAGGGTAGCAACCTCCCAGAAATCCTGTGACAAATACGATACCGATGACCGCCAATATCACATTCGTGTCAAGTAATCCCTCGATAGCCAAATTAGTACCTACAATGCTGTTTATGCTAGGCACTACAGCTATCATTACAAGAATACTTAAGACTAAAGAGATGAGCGTAATCAGAATGGATTCAGCCAAAAATTGCCCTATTAAACCACTTCTTTGAGCACCCATTACTTTTCTTAAACCCACTTCCATGGATCGTTTGGCAGACCTGGCTGTGGCCAAGTTCATATAGTTGATGCTGGCAATAATGATGAGGAAAATGGCTATGGCAGTGAAAATCCGAACATACTGAATGTCGCCAGCAGGTACAGGTTCTCCTTCAAAGTCCGAAGTTAAATGGATACTTTTTAATGGGACTGGTATCATTTTAACCTTGATATTAATGGGGTCAAAAATCGGAGCTATATATTTAGAAACAGTAGAATCAAGTTTAACCTGCAAGGTTTCTTGTGTCACCCCTTCATTCACTAAAACATAGGAAAAAACACCCCAGTTGCCCCAGCTGCCATCTCCGCCTGTGAAGATTGTTTTCCAAGAGATCAAAGCTTCAGCGATTAGATGAGACGTTTGCGGCATGTCTTTATACACCCCTGTAACTTGTAAGGACGTTTCTCTATTCCCACCACTTTTTATGGTTTGACCAATTGGATTTTCATTTTTGAATATTTTCGTTGCCATGGACTGATTGATGACAATCGAATTTGGAGCGGCTAACGCAGTTTCAGGATTACCAGCTACAAAATCGTAGTCAAATAATTCGAAAATAGTTGAGTCTGCAGCATAGACATTGTCCTGATAATAGTCGACTTGGTTGAAATCAAATCGCATTCCACCTTGACCACTTAGCCCGTTCATTCGAGCGGCCTGTTTGATCTCAGGGTTTTCATTTTTAATAGTGAAGGCAGCTGGCCTCGTCATAACTGCCCACTTGAAAGAATTGTCAGGTTCAGTAATTTGTGTTGAAAGCCGATAAATTCGATCACCCTTAGAATGCTGTTTATCGAAACTAGTTTCGTGAAATGTGTACAGCAGGATGATTAAACTAGAGGCAATTCCAACTGTGAGTCCAATAATATTAAGGGCAGTATAGCCAGGTTGCCTTTTTAGGCTACGAAGCGCAACCTTTATATAATTTTCGAGCATGAGTGTTGTTTTGAGTTTTTGAGTATCTGATGTATTAAAAAATTTGTGACGGTCCTAAGTACCGCAAATTACGTAACGTGTTACGTAATTACGGGGTTCCGAGTTGTGTATGCCCAATAC
>Ga0209600_1000511_pt1 | contig 30475 bp, 27 predicted proteins | sample COGITO_mtgs_1104_FD_185518 | JGI IMG/M metagenome (GOLD analysis project Ga0209600, IMG submission 185518) | Pelagic marine microbial communities from North Sea - COGITO_mtgs_110421 (SPAdes) (version 2) | ecosystem: Environmental > Aquatic > Marine > Epipelagic ... | reverse complement strand
GCATATTCCAACCATTGGTCAATTGTTATTCCATTCCCTTTTGATTTAGAAATCTTTTCACCTTTTTCGTCTAAAAATAGCTCATATGCAAAGCCAGATGGGTTTTTCTTTCCTAATAAATTTATTATTTTTGTAGACAAAATTGCACTTTCAATCAAATCTTTTCCATACATCTCAAAGTCTATATCTAAAGCGTACCATCTCATGGCCCAATCAACTTTCCATTGTAATTTACAATTTCCATCTAAAATACTTGTCTCTAATTTTTTTCCTTTATTATCAAAAATAATATTTGATTTTTCTTTATCAATTTCGATTACAGGAATCTCTAAAACATGCCCGGTCTCAGGACAAATAGGCAAAAAAGGACTATAAGTTTGTTGACGCTCCTTACCTAGTGTGGGAATTATAATATTCATAATTCCCTCATAATTTTCTAAAATAATTTTAAGTGTTGGATTAAAAAAACCACTTTTATAAAGTGTAGTAGAACTTTGAAAATTATAATTAAATTTAAAACTATCTAAAAATTTCTTTAACATTTCATTATTGTGCTCACCAAAACTACTAAATTTTTCAAATGGATCGGGAACTTGGGTTAATGGTTTATGAAGATTTTCTTTTAATAATTCTTGATTAGGAACGTTGTCAGGTACCTTTCGTAAACCATCCATATCATCAGAAAATGTTATTATTTCAGTGGGAAAATCAGACAACTGCTTTAAGGCATTTACCATCATCGAAGTTCTTGCAACTTCTCCAAATGTTCCTATATGGGGAAGTCCACTAGGGCCATAACCTGTTTGAAGCGTAATCTTACCTTTTTTTTCTATAAATGATTTTCTCTCTCTAAGTAATTTTTTTGCTTCAACAAAAGGCCAAGCACTAGTTTTATCTAAATTTTCTTTTTTAATCATGAATTATGCTTCTAATAATCTTAAATCAGTGGTTTTACTAATTCTTATAGAGTTGAAATTTATTTACCATAAAATAATGTTCTTTCAAAATGTCTAATTATAAAACTGTTTTTTTTACACTAGGAATTTTGCAAATAATTCTGGGGGTATCCATGTTCATACCTATTATTGCTCAATTTGCTTATTCTGAAATAGACTCCTCATTTTTTGGTGCATCAATTATTACAATCGTTTTTGGAACTCTATTTTTTTTATCAAACCTAGATCACGATAAAAAATTAAATTTACAGCAAGCCTTTTTACTCACTGCACTTTCATGGCTGAGCATAGCAATTTTTGGATCTTTACCATTTATATTTTCAACAATAGAACTTTCAGTGACTGATGCATTTTTTGAGAGTATGTCTGGAATAACGACTACTGGTTCAACAATTATTTCAAATCTAGAATTTACACCAAAAGGAATTTTATTATGGAGAGCGATACTACAATGGCTAGGTGGTATTGGTATTATTGTAATGGCAATCACTTTGATGCCAATAATGAACGTTGGTGGAATGCAATTATTCAAAATTTCAAGTAATGATTCTTCTGAAAAAATACTTCCAAAATCTAAAGAGATAGCTTTAAGATTAATCTATATTTACTCAGGTTTAACTATAATGTGTGCAATCACATATTGGTTATTTGGAATGAGTAAGTTTGACAGCTTAACACACTCAATGACCACAATTGCTACAGGTGGTTTTTCAAATTACAATCAATCTATTGGTTATTTCAATAGTGTTCCAATAGAAATAGCTTCAATGATATTCATAATTTTAGGAAGTATACCATTTATCGTTTACATTAAATTTATAAATGGAAATAAAAAAATTTTTTTAACAGATGTACAAATTAAAACATTTTTTAAAATTATTATCACAGCAATTATTTTATTATCCATATACTTGTTGTTAAGTAATTATGAGAATTTTAATTTAAGGTCAGTATTTTTTAACAGCATTTCTATATTAACAGGAACTGGATATGTAAATTCTGAATATGATAGTTGGGGTAGCTTTCCAATCACTCTATTTTTAGCACTAATGTTTATAGGTGGGTGTGCTGGATCAACTACTTGTGGTATTAAAATTTTTAGAATTCAAATTTTATATTCATTTATAGCAATTCAAATTAAAAAAATTATTTATCCAAAAGGTGTTTTTGTTATTAAATATGATCAAAATTCAGTTGATGACAAATTTATTGCATCAATAATTTCTTTTATTTATTTTTACTTTGTAATCTTCTTTTTGCTTGCTGCACTTCTATCTCTAACTGGTCTAGATTTTATTACTGCAATTTCAGGAGCTGCAACATCAATTTCAAACGTTGGACCAGGATTAGGGCCAATAATAGGTCCCAATGGAGATTTTTCTTCTTTACCTGATATTTCAAAATGGATTTTAACAGTTGGTATGATTTTGGGTAGACTTGAGCTATTTGCAATATTAGTATTATTTCTACCATCTTTTTGGAGAAACTAAAAATGCTTGAAATAAAAAAACAATCTTTATCAGAAACCTTTTCAGTTTATTTTGATAAAAGAATGGTACGAATATTATTGCTTGGAGCTATCTCTGGTTTTCCTTGGGTTTTAATAGGCAGCAGTTTGAGTTTATGGCTAAAGGAAGAAGGATTAAGTAGATCAACTATTGGATGGGCAGGATTAATATTTGGAGTATACGCTTTCAATTATTTATGGGCACCTCTTATCGATAGACTTCAAATTCCTTATCTCACAAAAAAACTTGGTCATAGACGTGGATGGATAGTGTTAATGCAAACAGCTATTTTGATCTGTTTAATTGTATGGAGTTTAATAAACCCGACAGAAAATCTTGCTCTATTAATTACAATTGGTTTAATCATTGCAATTGCATCAGCAACACAAGACATAACTGTAGATGCTTTAAGAATCGAACAAATTGGTGAACATGAGGGCAAATCAATGGCTGCAGGTGCTGCGATGGCAGTTGTTGGTTGGTGGAGTGGATATAAATTAGGTGGTGTAATAGCTTTATTTACAGCAGAATACTTTCAAAACATTGGCATAGTTAATTACTGGCAATCAACATTTTTAATTTTGGGTATTGTGGTAATTTTAATGAATATTGGGTTAATGTTTGTCCATGAAACAAACTCAACTTCTAGAAAAAATAATCAAAAAAAAACTGATCAATTAATTCAAAGTAAACTTGGATCACAAAATTTTATAACAAATATGATTGCTTGGATAAGTGGTACTCTAGGAGGTCCTGTAATAAGTTTTTTTAAAAAAAATGGATTTTCTATTGCATTAGGTATTTTAGGTTTTGTGTTTTTATTTAAGATAGGTGAGGCATTTTTAGGTCGTATGTCCATAGTCTTTTATAAAGAAATAGGCTTTTCAAAAGGTGACATTGCAATTTATTCAAAAACTTTGGGTTGGGTGACAACAGTTATTTTTACATTATTGGGTGGTCTATTTGTAATTAGATCAGGAGTTTTAAAAGCAATGTTTCTTGCAGGTATTTTAATGGCAGCAACCAATTTGTTATTTACAGCATTAGCGTGGAGTGGAAAGTCAGAATGGTTATTTGCAGTTGCAGTAATTTTTGATGATATAGCAGCAGCTTTTGCAACAGTTGCATTTGTAGCATTTATTTCTTTACTTGTTGATAGAACTTACACAGCAACACAATATGCGCTACTAGCATCAATTGGAACTGCTGGAAGAACTACACTTGCATCTTCATCTGGAGCATTAGTAGATTGGCTAAATGGAGACTGGGGTACATTTTTTATTTTAACAGCAGTAATGGTCATCCCCTCTTTAATTTGTTTATGGATTATTAAAGATAAATTAAAATTAAGTGAAAAATAATTTTTTTTTTAAAAAGCAATTTTCTAATATTTATAAAAAAGCTTCAAAAAATTCTGAAGTCACATCTCAAATACTTTACGGGGAGAAATTTAAAATATTATCTAAAAATAAAGAATGGATTAAGATAAAATCATCATTTGATAATTATATTGGATATATTCAAAATAAAAACTACATAGATAAACATTTTCCGAAATATAAAGTTTATTCTTTAAAAGCTAATATCTTTAGTAAACCAAATAAAAAAACTAAAAAATTTTTACCTTTTGGATCAAAAATTGAGGCAACTAATGAGAATAAAAATTTTATAGAATTAGAAAAAAATCAATGGTTAAAAAAAAAAGATTTAAAAAAAATTAATCATAAAGAAAAAAATTACACTAAAATATTTAAATTATTTTTAAATACAAAATATGTGTGGGGAGGTAAAACATTCAAAGGAATAGATTGCTCAGCATTACTTCAAATGTTTAATTATTATAATTCCTCCTACTATCCCAGGGACACTAAAGATCAAATCAAATATTCAAAAAAAATAATTAAAAAAAATATATTTAAAAAAGGTGACATTATTTTTTGGAAAGGACATGTTGCAATGTGTATAAATTCAAAAAAATTAATTCATGCATATGGACCTGAAAAAAAAGTTTTAATAATGCCTATTTTGCAAACAATAAAAAGAATAGATAAAACAGCAAAACTCAAGGTAAAAAAAATATCTTATGTAAAATATTAGTTTCTACCAAAATCAGGTTTATTTATATCTTGTTTTAATTTTATAATTTTTGATCTTACTTTTTTGGTTTGAGTTAATTTTTTTAGAATTGATTTATTATTTTTAGAATTAATATCTTTTTTGAAAGAATTTAAATTTTTGATGAATAAATCTATTACTTTTGAAATATTTTTTTTGTTATTAAAAAATATATCTCTCCACATGATTTCATTAGAAGCTGCTATTCTTGAGAAATCTCTTAATCCACCTGCACTATATTTAATTAAATCATAATTTTGTATTCTCTCAAAATCTTGTGCTGATTTTACTAAATTATATGCAATTAAATGAGGAAGATGACTTGTCATAGAAAATATTTTGTCATGTTTTTCTGCAGTCATAACAACTATTTTTGAACCCATCTTTTTCCAAAAATTACTTAATAAAGTTAAGTGTTTTTTCTTTGTATTTTTGTCTTTAATTAAAACACACCATTTGTTTTCAAATATATCTTGTTTACCGTTTTCAGGTCCACTTACTTCTGAGCCTGCAATCGGATGTCCTTGGGTCCAAATAATTCCTTTTTTTAAAAAATTTTTTATAATTTTTGATGTCTCTATTTTTGAAGAACCAATATCAGTGATTATATTTTTGCTTGATAAAGATTTATTCATTTTAAGAATTAAATTTTTATACTCACTCATTGGTGTGCTTAAAATAATTAAATCAGATTTTTTTATTGCTTGATCTAAGTTTTTTATAATTATACCTGGAAGTTTTAATCTTTTTATTTTAGATACATTTGCACTAGATTTTTCATAAATAAAAATTTGATTTGCAATTTTTTTTTTATGTATTCTTCTTAAAATAGAAGAACCTAATAGACCACATCCAATAATTAAAATATTTTTCATATTAACTTAATATATTCTTTACAGCATTCATAAATGCTAAATTTTCACTTTTCGATCCAATGGTTAGTCTTAATTTATTTTTAATATGATAACCATCTTCTGTTGATCTAACAATTATTCCTCTCTTTTTAAGCTTCTCATAAAAATTTTTTGCTGAATATCTGCAGCTTTTAAAATCTAATAATAAAAAGTTTGCTGAAATCTTATTGGAAAATATTTGATATTTTTCTAGAAAAGACTTTATTTTCTTAGCAAAAATTAAATTATGCTTTATTGATTTTTCAATAAATTTAGAATCTTTAAGTGACTGTATTGCTGTTAATTGAGCAAGCTGACTTACATTAAATGGTGGTTTAATTATATTTAAAGCATTGACGATTTTTTTAGAACCATATCCCCACCCCACTCTTAAAGAGGCCAAACCAAATATTTTTGAAAAAGTTCTTAAAATGAAAACATTATCTTTGTTTTTAAACAACTCTAAGCCTGACTTATAATCTTTATTTTTCATATATTCTGCATAAGCATCGTCAACAACCAATAGTATATTTTTATTTAATTTTTTTCTTAACTCTAATAATTCTTTTTTAGTCAAATAAGTTCCAGTTGGATTATTTGGATTTGCTAAAAAAACTATTTTAGTTTTTCTTGTAACTTTTTTTATTATTTCTGATATTGAAATTTTAAAGTTTACTTCTTTTGCAAATATTACTTTAGCACCTACAATATTTGCATAAATCCTGTACATTAAGAAGCTATATTGAGGTACAATAACTTCATCTTTAGGGTTTAGGAATAATTGACAAATCATTTGAATAACCTCATCCGATCCCGCTCCACATATAACTTTATCACTTTTACATTTATATTTTTTTGAAATTTCTTTTCTCAAAAGTTCAGATTTTCCATCTGGGTATCTCTCTAATTTTAAACTTTTATCAGAAATTACTTTCATTGCTTTAGGACTCATCCCCAAAGCTGACTCATTTGCTGACAATTTTATAATTTTTTTAAGTTTTTTTATTTTAGATTTACCTGGCTTATATGCTTCAATATTAAATCTTTTAAATTTTGGAATGGTCATTTTTTTTACTATGAGCTCTTTATAGATAAAAATATAAATTTTTACACTGAATAAGACAATTTTTAAAAAATTGACATAATAAATAACTTCTAGTACAAAATTTATGCGCTGATTTAACTGAATTGCGAGCGCTTAAAAAAAACCGCTAAAATTGTTTTTTTTCTCACAATTCAAATAATCACACTTATTATGAACAAAGAGATAAATTTAAAAACCTTATTAGTAAAAAAACCACTTAAATTAGATTGTGGTAAGACCATTAATAATTTCCCTATTGCTTATGAAACTTATGGGTCTTTAAATGAGAAAAAAGATAATGCTATTTTAGTTTTTCACGCTTTAACAGGTGATCAATTTGTTGCTGGTTTAAATCCAATCACTAATAAAGATGGTTGGTGGTCATACGCTGTGGGACCTAATAAATCAATTGACACTAATAAGTATTTTGTAATTTGTTCGAATGTAATTGGTGGATGTTTGGGTTCGTTTGGACCAAGTCATAAAGATCCTGATACACAAAAAATTTTTGGCACTAATTTTCCTGTCATTACAATCAATGATATGGTTAATGCTCAATATAATTTGATTGAGCACTTTGGTATAGATAAACTTTTTTCAATTGTTGGAGGTTCTATGGGTGGTATGCAGGTTCTCCAATTTATTAGTAATTTTCCTGATAAAGCACAAACTGTAATACCCATAGCATGCACATCTAGTCATTCTGCGCAAAATATTGCTTTTAATGAACTAGGTCGTCAGGCAATCGCTGCTGACAGTAACTGGAATGAAGGAAATTATAATATTAAGGATACAATACCCAATAAAGGTTTGGCTGTAGCTAGAATGGCAGCACACATCACTTACCTTTCAAAAAAAGGTCTCCAAGAAAAATTTGGAAGAAAATTGCAAGAAAGAGAAGATCTTAAATTTAGCTTTGATGCAGATTTTCAAATTGAGAGCTACCTAAGACATCAGGGGTCGGTATTTGTAGATAGATTTGATGCAAATAGTTATTTATATATCACAAGAGCTATGGATTATTTCGATTTAGCAAAACAATTCAATGGAAATTTATCTGATGCATTTAAAGATACTAAAGCTAAATTTTTTGTAATATCTTTTACTTCTGATTGGCTTTACCCTACTCAGGAAAATAAAGATATTGTAATTGCATTAAATGCTATTGGTGCCGATGTAGGTTTTGCTGAAATAGAGTCAGATAAAGGCCACGACTCTTTTTTACTTGATGTTCCAGAATTTTTAAGTGCTCTTAAGAACTTTTTAGATAAATCATATGCTGCTGTTAAATAATGAAAAATGAATTTAAAGTAATTGCTGATTTGGTTGAAAAAAACACACGTGTCTTGGACGTTGGTTGTGCAGATGGTGTGTTAATGGAATTTTTAAGAGATAATAAAGATATTGATATTAGAGGGTTAGAAATATCTAAAAATAAAGTTCAAAAGTGTATTGAAAAGGGTCTTACTGTTATTGAAGGCAATGCAGAGTTCGATTTAAAGCAATTTCCTGATAAATCTTTTGACTATGTTATATTAAGTCAAACATTACAGGCATTCTTAAATCCTGAGCTAGTAATTAATGAGCTATTAAGAGTTGGTAAAAAGGCAATAGTTACAATCCCTAATTTTGGATATTGGAAAGTTAGATTACATCTATTAATAAAAGGAACAATGCCAGTAACAAAAACTCTTCCAGATCAATGGTATGACACACCCAATTTACATATGTGTACAATCAAGGATTTTGTATATTTTGTAAGATCTAGAAATTTTAAAATTTTTAAATCACTAGCTTTAAATGAAAAAAACACATCATTGATAAATAATAACAATCTTGGGATAAAAAATTTATTTTCTGATTTGGGGATATTTTTAATTGAAAAATAATATTAAGATAGAGATTATTCCGTGCTTGCAAGATAATTATAGCTATTTAATTATTGATGAAAATAAAAATGACGCCTGTGTAGTCGATCCAAGTGAAGCGAAACCCATAATAAATTTCATTGAAAAAGAAAATATTAATTTAAAATATATTTTAAATACTCATCATCATTTTGATCATATTGGTGGCAATATAGAATTAAAGGAAAAATATGACTCCATTGTAGTTGGATATAAATATGATGCTGAAAGAATTCCTGAAATAAATGTTTTGGTAGAAGATAATCAAATATGGAAAGAAGATAATTTCGAAGCAAAAATAATTCATATTCCTGGTCATACAACTGGTCATATTGCTTTTTATTTCTTCAATGAAAAAATAATATTTACTGGTGACACTTTATTTTCATTAGGGTGTGGAAAAATTTTTGAGGGAACATATAAAGAAATGTTTGAGTCTTTATCAAAAATAAAAAATTTACCAGAAGATACCAAAATTTATTGTGGTCATGAGTACACCCTCCAAAACTCTAAATTTTGTATTGAACATGACCCTCAAAACCAAGATCTACAAAAGAAAATAACCAAAATTAATGAAAAACTTAAAAATAATGTTCCTACTATCCCTTCTATTCTTAAAGATGAAAAAGAGTGCAATATATTCCTTAGGGCAAAAAATGTTGAATCCTTTTCAAAATTGAGAGATTTAAAGGATAATTTCTAGTTAATTCGACTTGACTATAACTTTGCTGCAACTATATTGCGGTAACTTAAATTTAAATCATACTATGTCATACGCAGTAATAAAAACAGGTGGAAAACAATATAAAGTAAAATCTGGAGAAATTCTTAAGATTGAAAAATTACCAGATTCAAAACCTGATTCAAAAATAGAATTTAATGAAATCCTTGCCTATGGTGATGATAAAACTATTGAAGTTGGAACACCTATAGTTGCAGGAGCAAAAGTAGAAGCTGATTTAATTAAAAATGGAAAAGATAGAACTATTTTAATCTTCAAAAAGAGAAGAAGACAAAATTCAAGAAGAAAAAATGGTCATAGACAAGAGCACACAATGATAAGAATTAATAAGATTTTTTCAAAAGATGGTAAAGTTTTATCAGAAGCAGAAAAAATAGTTAAACCAACTAAAAAGGTTGAAGCTGAAGTTAAAGAAAAAGCTGCAGCGACAGATAAATAAATTAGGTAACTTATGGCAACAAAAAAAGCAGGTGGATCATCGAGAAACGGAAGAGATAGTGCTGGGCGAAGGCTTGGTGTTAAGAAGTATGGCGGTGAAACAGTAATACCTGGGAATATAATTGTTAGACAAAGAGGAACAAAAATTTTTCCTGGTGAAAATGTAGGAATGGGTAAAGATCATTCAATTTTTTCAGTTGTAAAAGGTAAAGTTGTATTCAAAAAATCTAAAGCAGATAGAACTTTCGTTTCAGTAAAACCCAATTAATAGTACAACTTAATTAGATGTTGTATTATGAAATTTCTCGATCAAGTAAAAATTTATATTAAAGCTGGAAACGGTGGTGATGGTTCACCAAGTTTCAGAAGAGAAAAATATGTTGAATACGGAGGTCCAGATGGTGGTGATGGTGGCAAGGGTGGATCGATAATTTTAAAAGCTGAAGACAATCTCAATACACTAATAGATTATAGATACCAACAACATCACAAAGCTCAACGAGGAGAAAATGGTGCTGGACAAAATCGTACGGGTAAAGGTGGTGACGATTTATATTTAAAAGTACCACTTGGAACTCAAGTTTTTGAAGAAGATAATAAAACTCTATTATTTGATTTTAATAAAAAAGGGGAAGAGTTTGTTGTTGCTATTGGTGGCAAAGGTGGATTAGGAAATACCAGATTTAAAAGTTCCACAAATAGAGCTCCAAGAAAATTTACCAAAGGTGGCATTGGTGAAGAATTTACAATATGGCTTCAATTAAAAACTATTGCTGACATTGGAATAATTGGATTACCCAATGCAGGAAAATCAAGTTTATTAGCTGCAATAACTAATGCAAATCCAAAAATTGCTAATTATAGATTTACCACTCTAAATCCTAATTTAGGGGTGGCATCTTATGATGATAAAGAGATTACAATTGCAGATATTCCAGGACTAGTAGAGGGTGCGCATGAAGGTATTGGTCTTGGTATACAGTTTTTAAAACATATTGAAAGATGTAAATCATTATTGCATCTTATTGATATTACTAACTTAGATTTAAATGAGTCGTATGAACAAGTTAAAAATGAATTAAAAAATTACAGCTCAAAATTAATTGATAAAAAAGAACTAGTGGTACTTAATAAAGTAGATTTGGTTGATGAAGATACTGTTAAAGATGTAATTGAACATTTCTCTAAGGGTAAAAATTGTGAGATAATGACTATGACAACACTAGAAAAAGATTCTATATCTAAAATTAAAGCTAAACTTTTGTCATATGTCTCTTAAAAATTCTAAAATAATTGTAGTCAAGATAGGATCATCACTTCTTGTTGATAGTGATAAAAAAATTAGAAAAAAATGGCTTTCTAGTTTTGCAAAAGATATCAAAACATTGAAAGATAAAAATCAAAAAATTGTCATAGTGAGTTCGGGCGCAATAGCACTTGGATGTAAAAAAATGAATATAAACAAAAAAACAATTAAACTCGATAAAAGTCAAGCTATAGCCTCAATTGGACAAATCGAACTAATGAATTTATTTTCTCAAACCTTTACAAAATATAAATTAAATATATCTCAAATCTTACTAACCCTTGAAGATACTGAGGAAAGAAGAAGATCTTTAAATGCAAAAAGAACTTTTGAAAATTTATTTGATCTGGGTTTTATTCCAATCGTTAATGAAAACGATACGATAGCAACAACTGAAATAAAGTATGGTGATAATGATAGATTGGCATCTAGGGTTGCTCAAATTACAAATGCTGACACTTTAATACTTCTTTCAGATGTAAATGGTCTTTACACAAAAAATCCAAAAATTTATAAAGATGCTCAGTTAATTAAAGAGGTTAATGATTTCAAGAAAGATTTGGTAGAAATTAACATTAAGGGTGTCAATGAATATGGCAGTGGTGGAATGCAAACTAAAATAGAGGCGGCAAAAATCTGTCAATTGGCAGGTTGTAATATGGTTATAGCAAATGGACTAAACTTAAATCCTATTTCAATGATTGATAAAAAAAATAACTGTACATGGTTTAATTCTAGAGTTTCAAAACTTGATGCTAGAAAAAAATGGATCATAAGTTCAATTGCGCCAAAAGGAGCAATTATAATCGATGATGGAGCAAAAAAAGCATTAAGATCAGGAAAAAGCTTACTAGCTGCTGGGATTAAAAAAATTTCAGGAAAATTTAACAAAGGTGACCATGTTAAAATTTTAGATAAAAAAAATAATGAATGTGCAAGAGGTTTGAGCTCTTTTACATCTGATGAAATAGTAAAAATTATGGGAAACCATTCAAATCAAATAGAAAAATTATTGGGTTATGTTGCTAAATCAGAGGTCATACATAAAGATGATATGGTAGAGGTTTAATATGAGTAAAATAATGAAATTGATTGGTATCAAGAGTAGAAAAGCATCAGAGAGAAAAGTTGATATCAATACCAAAAATAAAGTTTTAAATTTTTATGCCAAATTACTTGATAAAGAAAAAAAATTGATTCTAAAAGAAAACTTAAAAGATGTTAAATTTGCTAAAAATAAAGGAATTAAAGAAAACCTAATTAGAAGACTTGAGATAGATGAAATAAAACTAAAAAATATTAGTAACTCTATAAATAAAATTTCTAAACTTAAAGACCCTGTAAATGTAACTCTAAAAAAATGGAGTAGACCTAATGGATTAAATATTAAAAGAGTGACAATACCAATTGGTGTTATTGGCGTTATTTTTGAAAGTAGACCCAATGTAACATCTGATGTAGCAGGTCTGTGCTTCAAATCTGGTAATGCAGTAATTCTAAAAGGTGGATCAGAGGCTATAAATACCAACAGAATTTTAGCAAAATTATTTCGACTAGCTCTAAAAAAAAATAATGTGGATGAAAATTATATTCAGTTTGTAGACTCTAAAAATAGAAAAATGGTCGATATCATGCTTTCCAAAATGAAAAAGTACATTGATGTAATAATTCCTAGAGGTGGAAAAAACTTAGTTAAAAGAGTTCAAGAGTTTTCTACAGTTCCTATAATTGGTCACTTGGAAGGCATTTGTCATACGTTTGTTGACAAAGATGCAGAATTAAAAATGGCATCAAATATTGTTTATAATGCAAAATTAAGAAATACAGCAATTTGTGGCGCAACTGAAACTATTTTGCTTCATGAAAAAATAGTTAAAAAATTTTGCAATCCAATTTTAAAAAAACTTGAAGATGAAAATTGTAAAATATATGGCGATAATATCTTAAGGAAATATTATAATGGTAAAGTTTATCCCGCTAAAGAAAAAGATTGGTCTACAGAATATTTGACAGCTGCTGTATCAGTTAAAGTTGTTAAAAGCTCTGAGGAAGCTATCAATCATATAAACAAATATGGAACCATGCATACCGACTCAATTATTACTAAAAATAAAAAAACAGCTAATAAATTTTTAAAAAATGTAAAAAGTTCTATTGCAATGCATAATACCTCAACTCAATTTGCTGATGGTGGTGAATTTGGCTTTGGTGGAGAAGTAGGCATATCCACAAATACACTTCCCCCAAGAGGACCTGTGGGCCTAGAGCAATTAGTTTCATACAAATATGAAATTTCAAGTAAAGGAAAAATAAGAAAATAAATTGAATACAAAAAAAATAAAAATCGGAATTTTAGGTGGCTCGTTTGATCCAGCACACAAAGGTCATCTAGCAATATCTAAAGAAGCTAAAAGAAGATTTAAACTTGAAAAAATTATTTGGGCAGTAACAAAAAAAAATCCACTAAAAGCTGAAAGCAAGACACCCATATTAAAAAGGATAAAGGATTGTAAAAAAATAATAGGATTGAATTCTTTTATAAAAGTAAAATTTTATGAAAATACTATAAAATCTAACAAAACTATTGATTTAATTAACCATCTTAAAAAGAATAATAACTTTGAAATTTTTTTTTTAATGGGAGCAGATAACTTAATTAACTTTCATAAATGGTTCAAATCTAAATTAATTTCAAAAAAATGTAATATCGTTGTATTTGATCGTCATGGGTATAAAAAAAATTCATTAAAATCAAAGACATTTAAGAGTCTAACCAATAAAACTCTCACATTTGTTGAATTTAAGAAAGTCAACATTTCATCTTCTCAATTAAGAAAAATTTGATAGTCTTATTTTAATTAATGGATAAAATTTCAGATCTTAAATCAGTTGTAATTGACACACTGGATCTTAATAAAGCGCAAGACATAGTAACCATTGACCTTAAAGATAAAAGTTCAATGGCTGACTATATGATCATTGCAAGTGGAACTTCATCAAGACATATTCAGTCTTTATCGGAGCAGGTCTTAGAAAAATTAAAAGACAATGGCATTAAAAATTCGAAAATAGAAGGTAAAGAAAGTAATGAGTGGAAACTAGTTGATGGAATTGATCTGATTGTTCATATTTTTCATCCTGAAAAAAGAAAGTTTTATGAACTTGAAAAAATTTGGTCAGAACTAATTCCAAAAGAAAAAGTAATAATATGAAAAAAATTCAATTTTATTTAATAATTTTTTTATCCTCTTTTGTTTTCTCAAACTCAATAAACTCAGCTGAAATAGATATTTATAAAAAAATTGATTTATTTGGAGAGGTTCTTGAAAAAATAAATAAAGAATATGTAGATGAAATTGATCAGTCTGAAAGCATGGACTCTGCTATTAATGGTCTTCTTCAATCACTTGATCCATATTCAGCTTACATGTCTCCAGAAATATTTCAGGAGATGCAAACAGAAACTAGTGGAGAGTTTGGCGGTCTTGGAATTGAAGTTAGTATGGAGGCTGGTGTTGTAAAAGTTATAACTCCTATAGATGATACTCCGGCATCAAAAGCAGGTATTAAAGCTGGAGACTATATTGTAAAAATAAATGATATCCAGGTTCAAGGAAAATCATTAAGTGAAGCAGTTGACCTAATGAGAGGTCTAGTAGGTACCGATATTGAACTCACTATAAGACGAAGAGGAGTAAAAAAAGCTCTTACATTCACCATAACAAGAGAAATAATTGAAGTTCAATCTGTTAAATCAGATCTTTTGGAAAATAATATTGGTTATATCCGATTAACTTCTTTCAATGACAACAGTAGTGATCAAATTAAAAAAAAGATTAAAAAGTTAAAAGAAAATGAAAATTTGAAAGCATTCATACTGGATCTAAGAAATAATCCTGGTGGACTATTAACACAAGCAATAAAAATATCTGACTTTTTTCTAGAAAATGGAGAAATAGTATCAACAAAAAGTAGAAAAAAATCAGAAAATAGAAAATGGTTTGCAAAAAAAGGAGATATTACTGATGGAAAACCATTATTGGTGCTGATTAACTATGGCTCTGCATCTGCTTCGGAAATTGTTGCTGGAGCTCTCAAAGATCATAAAAGAGCAATTATACTAGGAGAAAACAGTTATGGTAAAGGATCTGTTCAATCAATAATTCCTTTAAAAAATAAAGGAGCTATCAGATTGACAGTTGCTAAATATTATCTTCCATCTGGAAAATCTATATCTGAAGTTGGTGTAAGACCTGATATTGAAGTGAATGAAGAAGGTGAAGATTTTAGAATTAAAACTGATACTGATAATCAATTAAATTACGCAATAAAACTACTAAACGGATAATATGAATAAAGATTTTAGTGAACTACCTCTAAGAAATGGGGTGGGAATAATTTTATTAAATGATGATAATAAAGTTTTTGTTGCAAGAAGAATAGATAATGCAAAAAAATTTTGGCAAATGCCTCAAGGTGGTGTTGATGAAGGTGAAGATTTTTTAAAAGCTGCCTACAGAGAACTAGAAGAAGAAACTAGTGTTAAAAGTGTAGAATTAATAAAAGAATTAGATGGCACAATCACTTATGAACTTCCTGATCGTTTATTAGGAATTATATGGAAAGGTAAATATAAAGGCCAAAAACAAAAATGGTTTTTAATGAAATTTACTGGAGATGAAAAAGAGATAAATATTAAAACTAAAAATCCAGAATTTTTAGATTGGAAATGGATAGACCTTGATCAAATCACGGAAGTTGTAGTGGACTTTAAACTACACGTTTACAAAGAACTTCAAGAAAAAGTTAAAAAAATTATTAATTAAGAGATCTTAATACTTCAATTTTTTGATCAACCAAATATTTAGATTGATCATTAATTTCAGGATTACTTGCTTCTTCTTCTGCCAATTTAAGTAAATCTTGTTGTTTAGATTTATCTAAATCTGTGAGATTAAATATTGAACTTGTAAGAATTGATAAGTTGTTATTTTTAAATTCAACAATTCCATCTTCAACATAATAATTTTCATCACCAGATTTTGATAAAATTTTGATGATACCTGGCTTTAAAAATGAAATGATAGAAATATGATCTTTAAGTATTCCCATCTCTCCTTCAAATGCAGGTACTACAACTTCAGAAACATCCTCTTTAATCAAAAAAGATTTTTCTGGGTTAACTATTTCAACCTTAAACTCTTCGCTCATTAAGCAGCAGCTTCCTTAGTCATTTTTTCAGCTTTTTCTATCGCTTCTTCTATAGTTCCAACCATATAAAAGGCTGCCTCAGGAAGATGATCATAATCACCTTTACAAATTGCAGCAAAACCTTTTATTGTTGAGTCTAAATCTACTAATTTACCTGGAGATCCAGTAAATACTTCTGCAACAAAGAATGGTTGAGATAAGAATCTCTGTATTTTTCTTGCTCTAGCTACAACCAACTTATCTTCCTCAGATAATTCATCCATACCTAAAATAGCTATAATATCTTGAAGAGATTTATATGTTTGTAGGATTTTTTGAACTTCTCTAGCAACTCTATAGTGTTCATCACCAACAATTCTAGGGTCCAAAATTCTTGAGGTAGAGTCAAGTGGATCAACCGCAGGATAAATACCAATTTCCGCAATTTGTCTTGAAAGTACTGTAGTAGCATCCAAGTGTGCAAATGACGTTGCTGGCGCGGGGTCAGTTAAGTCATCAGCAGGTACATAAATAGCTTGTACTGAAGTAATTGATCCTTTGTTAGTAGTTGTAATTCTTTCTTGAAGGTTACCCATATCAGTTGCAAGTGTAGGCTGATAACCAACAGCTGATGGTATTCTTCCCAATAGGGCTGATACCTCTGAACCTGCTTGAGTAAATCTGAAAATATTATCAACGAAGAATAGAACGTCTTGACCCTCTTGATCTCTAAAATACTCAGCAACAGTTAGTCCTGTAAGGGCAACTCTAGCTCTAGCTCCTGGAGGCTCGTTCATTTGTCCATAAACTAGCGCAGCTTTAGATCCTGGTCCTTCTTTTTTAATTACACCCGAGTCTATCATCTCATGATACAAATCATTTCCTTCTCTAGTTCTCTCTCCAACACCAGCAAAAACTGAAAAACCACCATGTGCTTTTGCAACGTTGTTAATTAATTCCATAATCAAAACTGTTTTTCCTACTCCAGCTCCACCGAATAAACCAATTTTTCCACCTTTTGCATATGGAGCAAGTAGATCAATTACTTTAATACCTGTAACTAATATTTCTGTTTCTGTTGATTGCTCATTAAATTCTGGAGCTGCTCTGTGTATCGGCCAAGTTTCTTTTGTCTTAACTTCACCTCTTTCATCAATAGGCTCTCCAATTACATTGATAATTCTTCCCAATGTTTCAGGTCCAACAGGTACTTGGATAGGTGCATTAGTATCCGTAACTTCATCACCTCTTTTTAATCCTTCAGTAGCATCCATTGCAATAGTTCTAACAGTAGACTCTCCTAAATGCTGAGCAACCTCTAATACTAGTCTGTTGTCCCCATTTTTACATTCTAAGGCTGTTAAAATATTTGGAAGATCTCCATCAAATTTTACGTCTACTACCGCTCCAATAACTTGTGTAATTATTCCTTTGCTCATAATTATAAACTCTCTGCTCCTGATATGATTTCTATTAGTTCTTTAGTAATTGCTGCCTGACGACTTCTATTATACTCAATAGTAAGCTTGTCAACCATTTCACCTGCGTTTCGGGTTGCATTATCCATTGCACTCATTCTTGAGCCCTGTTCACTAGCTGAATTCTCTAACATTGCCTTAAATATTTGTGTTGAAATATTTTTTGGCAATAAATTGCTTAAAATTTCATCTTCATCTGGTTCAAACTCATAACTGTCCTCAGATTTATCATCCTCAGAACTCTCAACATTCAAAGGGATTATTTGTTGTGCTTGAGGAATTTGAGTTATTACATTTTTAAATTGGTTGTAAAAAATTGTGCAAACATCAAACTCTTCAGATTCAAATTTTTCAATGACCATTTTCCCTACTTTTTCAGCATCAAAATAATTTGCATGTTTTGACTCTTTAAATGAAATATTTGAAATTATTTTATCACCATAAGCTCTTTTAAGCTGATCGTTACCTTTTGAACCAACAGTTATGATCTTTAACTCTTTTCCTTCTTCTGAAAGTTTAGCAAAATAACTTTTGGCTTTTTTAATTATATTTGAATTAAATCCACCACACAAACCTCTGTCAGATGTCATTACAACACAAAGATGAACTTTATCACTACCTGATCCAGATAATAATTTTGGTGCGTTTTCTTTATCTGAGATCCCACTTGAAAGGTTTAAAATAACATTATTCATTTTTTCAGAATATGGTCTTCCCTTCTCTGCACTTTCTTGTGCTCTTCTCAGCTTTGCTGCAGCTACCATCTTCATAGCTTTTGTAATTTTCTGTGTAGATTTTACACTAGCTATTCTTTTTTTAAGGTCGTCTAAACTTGCCATAATAAATTAAGATTTAAAGTTTTCCTTTAATTGAGTAATTACTTCAATTAGTAATTTTTCCTTATCATCTTCAAGTTTACCTGAACTTTGAATTGACTCAATTATCTCAGGTTTATCAGACTTACATTTTTCAATGATTTTGTTTTCAAACTCAGCAATGTCTTTTAATTCAATATCATCCAAGTAACCTTTTACTCCACAGAAGACTGATATTACTTGCTCTGCTACTGTCATTGGTGAATATTGTTTTTGTTTAAGAAGTTCAGTTAATTTAGAACCTCTATTTAAAAGTTGCTGTGTTGATGCATCTAAATCAGAACCAAATTGAGCAAAAGCAGCCATCTCTCTGTACTGTGCTAATTCTAGTTTCATTGATCCAGAAACTTTTTTCATCGCTTTTGTTTGTGCTGAAGAACCAACCCTAGAAACAGATAAACCTACGTTAATTGCAGGTCTAATCCCTTGGTTAAAAAGTTCAGTTTCTAAGAAAATTTGACCATCTGTAATTGAAATTACGTTAGTTGGAATAAACGCTGATACGTCACCACCTTGTGTTTCAATAATTGGAAGTGCTGTTAAAGAACCTCCACCATGTTCATCACTTAACTTAGCTGCTCTTTCTAATAGTCTACTATGTAGATAGAATACATCACCAGGATAAGCTTCACGCCCTGGAGGTCTTCTTAATAATAGAGACATTTGTCTATAAGCAACAGCCTGTTTAGATAAATCATCATAAATAATTAATCCATGCATTCCATTATCTCTAAAATATTCACCCATAGTACAACCAGTATAAGGTGCTAAAAACTGAAGTGGTGCAGAGTCAGACGCAGTTGCAGCAACAATTGTTGTGTACTCCATTGCCCCAGCTTCTTCTAATGTTTTTTGAATTTGTCTTACAGTTGATCTTTTTTGACCGATGGCAACATAAATACAATAAAGTTTTTGTTTTTCATCACCAGATTCATTTATTTTCTTTTGGTTTATAATTGCATCAATTGCAACTGCAGTTTTGCCTGTTTGTCTATCACCAATAATTAATTCACGCTGCCCTCTTCCAACTGGAACTAGACTGTCAATAGATTTTAGACCAGTTTGCATAGGCTCACTAACTGATTGTCTTGGAATAATTCCTGGAGCTTTAACTTCTACCCTACTTTTTTTGACACTTTTATCTAAAGGTCCCTTACCATCAATTGGATTTCCTAATCCATCAACAACTCTACCTAATAATTCTTTTCCAACTGGAGTATCAACAATGTTTCCAGTTCTTTTGACAGTATCACCTTCTTTAATATTTCTATCGTCTCCAAAAATTACTACCCCAACGTTTTCACTTTCTAAGTTTAAGGCCATACCTTTAGATCCATCTGCAAATTCAACCATCTCTCCAGCCTGAACATTATCAAGACCATAAATTCTAGCGATACCATCTCCTACTGATAAAACTTGACCAACCTCAGTTACTTCTGCTTTATCACCAAAATTTTTAATTTGTTCTTTAAGTATTTTTGTTACTTCTGAAGGATTTATTTCCATTTATGCCTCTACCATTCTGTTTTCGATTTGTTGTAATTTATTTTTAATTGAGGTATCCACCATAGTACTACCAACTTGTACTATTAAACCTCCTATTAAACTTTCGTCATGTTTGTAGTTTAATTTTATTTTAGAGCTAAAGTTTTCAGTTAGCTCGCTTGTAATTTTTGAAATTTCATCTTTAGATAATTCTTTTGCAGATTTCAATTCAGCTTTTAATTCTCCTCTTTTTTTAGAACATGTCTCAATAAAACTTTTTAAAATTTGCTCTAAATAAAATAGTCGTTTTTTAATTACTAAAAAACTTAAAAAATTTTTTAACAAAGTTTCAAATTTATTATTTTCTGAAATATTGTTTATAACTTTTAAAAGATCTTCCTGATTATTTGTTGGATCTTTAATTAAATTTGAAAAATCTTTACTAGATGAAATTAGATTTAAAATTGAAGAAGACTGACTTTCTATTGATTCAAGAACATTACCATCACTTGCAAGTTCATATAAAGCTAAAGAATATCTGTCAGCTGAAGTTATTGAAAATCCCTTATTTTTACTCAACTTAATTCCTCTGTTATGTTGAAGATTTATTTTAAAAACACGCTTTAATTAACATATGACCATAATGTCTTCAAGTAGCACATTCGTTTAAAAGGCCTTTTTTTAAGGGGTTAATTGAAGTTTATTGGGTCAACATCAACTGAAAGTTTTATTCCTGAGGGAAACTTGTGGTTAGGAATAATATTTGCCAAAGAGTTCTGCAATTTTAAGGATTTAGAGCCCCTAATTAATATTCTTATCCTAAATTTTCTTTTAAGCCTAAATATCGGTGCACTGACTGGGCCTAAAACCTTAGCATCAATTTTCTTTTCAATAAAATTTTTAAAATAGAAAGCTTCTTTCTCAAGTTTAGTTTCATTATCACCTGTCAAGATAAGTGAAATAAATCTTTGAAATGGAGGGAGCTTGTTTTGTCTTCTAATATCTAATTCTCTATCAAGAAAAATATCTGGGTTACTATTAGTTAAATCTGAAATCATTTTAGTATTAGTATTATAAGTTTGAAAATAAACTGTAGCTGGTTTGCCTGTTCTTCCTGCTCGTCCAGAAAGCTGATGATACAATTGTAAATTTTTTTCAGCTCCTCTTAAATCATGTCCTTGAGATGATAAGTCAATATCAACTACTACAATACAATTTAAACTTGGAAAATGAAAACCCTTAGAAATTAATTGTGTACCTACTAAGATTTGAGTTTCATTATTAATTATTTTTTCTAATTTATCATTTGAATCTTTTTTATTCATCGTATCACTTGAAAAAATTTCAATTTTTTTTAAGGGAAAATTCTTTTTAACTTCTTCAGAAATTCTTTCAACGCCAGGACCACTAAAAATAAATTCACAATCACCTTCTTTTACACAACTTCTTTTTAGTGAAGATTTAAAACCACAATAATGGCACAATAAATTATTTTTATTTTTATGATAAACTAAATTAATTGAACAATTGGGACATGAGTAACTATTAAAGCATTTGTTACAAAGTACATGTGGTGAAAATCCACGCCTATTTAAAAAAAATAGCACCTGATCATTTCTATCAAGATGAAAATTTACTTTATCTATTATTTTTTTTGAAAGCCATGATTGTTTTTCTAACTTTGTTTCATTGAGGTTTATTATTTCATAATTAGGTAATGAAGCATTTTTATAACGCTGTTCTATTTTTGAGATAGTATATTTACCTTTTTTAATATTTTCATAAGTTTCAATTGATGGAACTGCTGTTATTAAATTGATAGGAATATTCTCAAATGATGCTCTTGAGATTGCCATATCTCTTGCATTATAGGTAACACCTTCATCTTGTTTGTAAGATTGATCATGTTCTTCATCAACAATAATTAAACCTAATTTTTTAAATGGTAAAAATAATGATGATCTAGCTCCTATGACAACTTTAATTTCCCCACTTGCAATTCCACTCCAAATAATTTCTTTCTTTTTTTTTGTAATACCAGAGTGCCAAACAGCTGGGGTAAAACCAAAAAATTCTATAAATTTTTTTTCAAACTGACCTGTTAAGCCAATCTCTGGTAATAAAATTAAGCCCTGAAATCCTTTATTTATAATGGCTTTAAGAGCTTCAAAATAAACCATAGTTTTCCCTGAACCAGTTGTTCCTTGAAGAACATGAACTCTAAATTTTTGATTAGAAACATTCATTTTTTTAAGAGACTTTTTTTGTTCTTCAGAAAGTTTTATTGAATTTTTTTTTATATTTGTTTCAAAAATTTTGTAAGCATCTTTTTGAATTTTTTCTACGGCATTGCTACTTAGTAAAACCAGTTTCAAGGCCATTCCTTTTGGAATTATATTATATTCTGAAAACCAGTTAAGAAATTTAATAGTTGTTTTTTTTAATGGAACTACATCTAACTTTTTTAAAACATTTTTTATTTTAAAATTTCTATTATTCTTTTTTTCAAATTCATCCCAAACAACACCCGTAATTTTAGATTTGCCAAAAGGTACCACCACATAATCACCCACTTTTAATTTAAGATCACTTTCATATGTGAATGGATGATTAAATATATTTGGTAAAAGAATCGGTACTTTCATATTTTGATAATATGAAAATATATTAAGAGTGTATTGCTCTTTTATCGACTGATAATGCTGCTTCTTTAACAGCTTCTGAAAATGTAGGATGAGCATGACAAGTTCTAGCAATATCTTCAGAGCTTGCACCAAATTCCATTGCAACACCTATTTCTGCAATAAGTTCTCCCGCATGAGGTCCAATAATATGCGCACCCAAAACTTTATCTGTAGTTTCATCTGCTAAAATTTTAACAAACCCCTCTGCATCATCTATAGCTTTTGCTCTAGAGTTTGCCATGAATGAAAACTTACCAATTTTATATTTTGTATTTAATTCTTTTAATTGTTCTTCAGTCTTACCAATTGATGCTACTTCAGGAGTAGTATAAACAACTCCAGGAATTGTATCATAGTTAACATGGCCTGATTGCCCAGCAATATTTTCTGCAACTGCAATTCCTTCATCTTCTGCTTTATGGGCTAGCATTGGTCCACTTATAACATCGCCTATTGCATAAATATTATCAATGTTAGTTTTAAATGTATTGTCTGTTTTAACTCTTTTTCTTTCATCTAATTCAACACCAGCAGCTCCTAAATTTAAACCATTAGTGTTTGCTTTTCTTCCAACTGAAATAAGCACAACATCACATTCAAATTTATTTTTATTTCCATCTTTATCAACTGTTGAAACCACTGCTCCTGTTTTATTATTTTGGATAGCTTCAACTTTATTTTGCATATTAAATTTAATGCCTTGTTTTTTCAAAATCTTCATAAATTCTGAGGAAATTTCTTTATCCATACCTGGAGTAATATGATCTAAGAATTCTACCACTTGAACTTCAGCTCCTAATCTTGACCAAACTGATCCCATCTCTAATCCAATGTAACCACCTCCTACTACAACCATTTTATTAGGTACTTTATCTAATTTTAACGCACCTGTTGAAGATACAATAACTTTCTCATCAATTTCTATTCCAGGTAAAGACACTGGTACAGAACCAGTTGCTATCACTGTTTTTTCAGCTTCAATAATAGTCTCTTTATTTTTATCGTCTTTAATTATGATTTCATTTTGAGATTTGAAACTTCCAGTTCCTTTATAATAAGTTACTTTATTTTTCTTCAGTAAAAACTCGACCCCTTTAGTAAGTATGGTCACTGCTTTATCCTTACTTTTCATCATTTTTTCAAGATTTAGCTTAACTTCACCAACTTCAATTCCTTTGCTGGATAAATTTTGAACTTTATGAAACTCCTCAGATAGATTTAATAAGCTTTTTGAGGGTATGCATCCAACATTTAAACACGTTCCTCCAAGAGATCCTCTAGATTCAATGCACGCTGTTTTTAATCCAAGCTGAGCAAGTCTAATAGCACAAACATATCCACCAGGACCCCCTCCAATTACTACTGCTTGAAATTTTTCTGACATTTAAATATCCAAAAACAACCGTCTAGGGTCTTCTAAATTTTCTTTAACCATTTTTAAAAATGAAACTGACTCTTTTCCATCAATTATTCTATGATCATAAGACAAAGCTAAATACATTATAGGTCTAATTTTTATTTCTCCATCAACCACAACAGGTCTTTCAACAATATTATGCATTCCAAGAACGCCAGATTGAGGAAGGTTTAATATTGGTGTTGATAACATTGATCCATAAACACCACCATTGCTAATTGTAAATGTTCCACCCTGAAGATCCTCAATAGTTAATTTTCCATCTCTAGCTTTTTCTGAAATTTCTTTAATATTTTTTTCAATATCAGCAAATGATAATTCATCAGCATCTCTTAACACTGGTACAACCAAACCTTTTTCAGTACCTACAGCAAAACTAAGATTATAATAATTTTTATAAATTATTTCATCACCATCTATTTCAGCATTTACTGCTGGGAAATTTTTCAATGCAACAACACATGCTTTAACAAAAAAGGACATGAAACCCAATTTTATTCCATAACGAGTTTGAAAATCTTGCTGATTTTCTTTTCTCATTTCCATTATATTAGTCATATCAACTTCATTAAAAGTAGTTAACAAAGCAGCATTTTCTTGTGCTTGTTTTAATCTCTTGGCTATTGTTTGTCTTAGTCTGGTCATTTTAATTCTTTCTTCTTGACCATACTTAACTTTTCTCTCGGAAGGCTGTGGATTAGCTCCCATTAAACTTATTAAATCACCTTTTAAAACTCTTCCATCTTTCCCTGAACCTTTAACTGAATTAATATCAATTTTATTTTCAACAACAATTTTTCTTACTGCTGGTGAAAGTGTCTGACTTTCTGTATTGGTTTTGGGTTCTGATTTTTCTATTTTAGTTTTTGGAGCTTCTTCCTCTATTACTTCTTCAGTTAAAACTAATGGTTCTTCTTGAATATTTTCTTCAGTTTTTTCCTCAAAAATTTTTGGTTCTTTTTTAGATGTATCTAATTTAATTACATTGTCTTCATTTTGAGCAGGTTCTACTTTTTTAATTTCTTCTTTTTTAACTGATCTTCCTGATCCATTCTCTGATACTGAGCCTAACAGAGCTCCAACTTCAACCACTGAGCCATCTTTTGAGTTTATTTCTGTTAAGACACCAGAGATTGGGGATGGTACTTCAAGATTAACTTTATCTGTCTCAAGTTCTACAATCGGTTCATCTGCTTCAACAGCATCACCAGCATTTTTTAGCCATTTTGCGACTGTTGCTTCAGTAATACTTTCACCAAGAACTGGAACTACAATTTTTTCACTCATCTATCGTTATTCAAAAACCTTATTAATTATTTCTTTTTGTTGAGAAATATGCCTTTTCGCATATCCTGTTGCAGGAGATGCATCTGGGCTTCTTCCTATATAAGAAATTTCGTTATTATTAGCCTTAATAGTATCCAATGTCCATTGGATATAATCTCTTACAGAGAACCAAGCACCCATATTTTTAGGCTCTTCCTGGCACCAAAAAAATTTAGCATTTTCAGCATATGGTTTAAGCTCTTTAACAAGAGTTTTTGCTGGAAATGGGTAAAGTTGTTCTATTCTAAACAAAATTACATCATCTTTTTTTAATTTTTCTCTAGCTTCTAATAAATCAAAATAAACTTTTCCTGAACACATAATTACTTTTTTAATTTTAGAACTTTCTTTTAAGTTTATAAAACCTTTAGATTTTGGGTCTATTGCATGATCCCAAAGTATTCTGTGAAAAGAATTTGATTTACTAAAATCTTCTAAATTTGAAACACAATATTTGTTTCTAAGTAACGATTTTGGAGTCATCATAATTAACGGTTTTCTAAAATCTCTATGCATTTGTCTTCTCAAAGCATGAAAATAGTTTGCAGGTGTTGTGCAATTCATAACTTGCATATTATCGTTTGAACATAGCTGCAAGAATCTTTCTAATCTAGCTGATGAGTGTTCTGGTCCTTGACCTTCATATCCATGGGGTAATAACATTACCAATCCAGACGCTCTTCTCCATTTTCTCTCTCCTGATGCAATAAATTGATCTATCACAACTTGAGCACCATTTGCAAAATCTCCAAACTGTGCTTCCCACAAAGTAAGAGTATTGGGTTCAACCAAGCTATAACCATACTCAAATCCTAGAACAGCTAATTCAGATAAAAAGCTATCAACAACTTCAAATTGTTTCTGGTTATCTGAAATATTATTTAAAGGAACATATCGACTATTATCCTTTTGATTTCTTAGTACAGAGTGTCTTTGGCTAAAAGTTCCTCTTCCAGAGTCTTGACCAACTAATCTGACTGGATAACCTTCTTCTAATAATGATCCAAATGCTAATGCTTCAGCTGTTGACCAATCAATATTAAATCCATTTTTAACAGACTCTTTTCTGTTGTTTAATATTTTAACTATTGTTTTATGTAAGTTAAGCTCTTCAGGTGAAGCATTTATTTTTTCAGAAATTTTTAAAAGTTTTTTAGTATCTGCTCCTGTAACTCCTCTTTTATCTTTTCCTTTTTCAGGTTTATAAGCAGACCATGTTCCTTCAAACCAGGCAATTTTTGGCTTATAATCTTTTGCACTTTTGAACTGCTCATCAAGCAAGTTTTTGAAAGTTTTAATTGAATGATTTAAATCTTCGCTTGAAATAATATTTTCTTCTACAAGTTTTTTTCCATAAACTTCTGTTGTTGATGGATGGGATCTAATTTTTTTATACATTAAAGGTTGAGTGAATGATGGCTCATCTCCCTCGTTATGGCCAAACCTTCTATAACAAATTAGATCAACAACTACATCTCTATTGAACTTAAGTCTAAACTCTGAGGCTATTCTGGCCGCATAAACAACTGCTTCTGGATCATCTCCGTTTGCATGAATTATTGGGGCATCAACCATTTTTGCTATATCAGATGGGTATGGAGAAGACCTAGCAAATCTCGGGCTAGTCGTAAAACCTATCTGATTATTAACAATTATATGAATTGTTCCACCTGTATTATGACCAGGAAGTCCAGACATTGCAAAACATTCAGCTACAACACCTTGACCAGCGAACGCCGCATCACCGTGAATTAAAATTGGTATTACTTTATTTCTCTCTTTATCTTTATGAAAATATTGTTTTGCTCTGGTTTGACCAAGCACAACAGGATTAACTGCTTCTAAATGTGATGGGTTATCAGTTAAACTTACATGAACTGAATTTCCATCAAACTCTCTATTAGATGAGGCGCCTAAATGATATTTTACATCTCCTGCACCTTCGTCTGATGAAGTTCCAAATTCTCCAGCAAATTCATTGAATATTCTTTTATACGACTTTTGTAATACGTTGGCTAAAACATTTAATCTCCCTCGATGAGACATACCAATCTTAACTTCTTTTACTTGAGATTGACCACTAATTTTAATTATTTGCTCTAAAGCAGGAATTAAACTTTCACCTCCATCTAATCCAAATCTTTTAGTTCCTACATATTTTGTATGAAGAAATTTTTCGAACCCCTCAGCTTGAATTAGTTTGTTTAATATTGCTTCCTTACCATTTTTGGTAAAATTTAAATTATCTTCTGATTTTTCAATTCTATCTCTGAACCATTTTCTCTCTGTAGGATTCGATATGTGCATGTATTCATAACCAACTGGTCCACAATAAGTTTTTTTTAAAAAACTTAATATATCTTTAATATTTGAACTCTGTCTGTTGATCACTCCGCCAAGATAAATACTTTTTTGATAATCATTTTTTTTAAAACCAAAAGATTCTGGGTGAAGCTCATCTAAATAATCTGATTTAATTAGTTCAAGTGGGTCAAGTTTGGCTATAAGATGTCCTCGTTGTCTGTATGACCTGATCATTGAGACAGCTTTTATTGAGTCCTCGTTTGATCCAGTTGAATTTACATTCGTAGCATTAACAATAGGAACAACACCGTTGGAGTTTAGATCCTCTTGATCAATTTTTTTCTGAAGCTCATCAATATCTATTGTGTTTTTTTTAGGCCCCCAAGAAGGACCATTAATTTCTTTTGCAATGATATTTAATTCTTCTCCAATACCTTCAAAATAATCTTTCCAACTATCTGGTAAATCTGAGTCTTTATTAACGAACTTAAGATACATTCGCTCAATAAAAGCACTATTAGATTTGTTTAAAAATGAAGTTTTTTCGTATTCGAGATTTTTTGATGCTGACATCTATTTATTTAATATAATCCTCTAATATTATTTTTCAATTTGACAATTTATTAAATAAAGTTTTTCCAATTATTGATGGCGATTTAGCGACAGTAATACCAGATTCTTCCATTTTCTTTATCTTATCCTCTGCACCACCTTTTCCTCCTGAAATAATAGCACCCGCATGACCCATTCTACGTCCTGGGGGAGCTGTAATTCCTGCAATAAAACCAACGATTGGTTTTTTTATTTTGTGATTTTTAACGAATTCAGCAGCTTCCTCTTCTGCTGTACCTCCAATTTCTCCTATCATTAAAATAGATTCTGTTTCTTCATCATTTAAAAATAAATCTAAACAATCAATAAAGTTTGTGCCGTTAATTGGATCACCTCCAATACCAATGCAAGTTGATTGACCCAATCCATTCTCGGTTGTTTGTGCAACTGCCTCGTAAGTGAGTGTGCCAGACCTGGATACAATTCCAACCGATCCTCTTTTGTGAATATTTCCTGGCATAATTCCAATTTTGCATTCATCTGGTGTAATTATTCCTGGGCAATTTGGTCCTATCAATCTACTTTTTGAACCATTTAATTTTTGTCTTACTTTAAGCATATCTTGAACTGGTATACCTTCAGTAATACAAACTATTAACTCTATTGATGCATCAATTGCTTCTATAATAGCTGCAGCAGCAAATTTAGCAGGCACATAAATCATTGTTGCGTCTGCGCCAACATTATCCTTTGCTTCCACAACACTATTAAAAACAGGTCTATCTAAATGTTTTTGACCTCCTTTTTTAGGAGTTACTCCACCAACTAAATTAGTTCCATATTTGATAGCTTGTTCAGAATGAAACGTACCATGTGCACCCGTAAAACCTTGGCAAATCACTTTTGTATTTTTATTGACTAAAACAGACATATTATTTTATTGCCTCTACAATTTTTTTAGCTGCATCATCTAAATTTTCAGCAGATATTAATTTTAATCCTGAGTTATCTAATATTTCTTTTCCTTCTTTAAAATTTGTTCCGGCAAGTCGAACAACTAATGGAACACTAATATTTATTTCTTTAGCTGCATCCACTACTCCTTGAGCAAGAACATCGCATCTCATTATTCCGCCAAAAATATTTACTAAAATTCCTTTAACATTTTTATCTGATAGAATTATTTTTAATGCAGCAGAAACTTTTTCTTTTGAGGCTCCCCCACCTACATCTAAAAAATTAGCTGGCTCTTTTCCATATAATTTAATTATATCCATAGTTGCCATAGCTAATCCTGCTCCATTAACCATACAACCAATGCTTCCATCTAATTTAATATAAGCTAGATCATGTTTGCTTGCCTCTATTTCTGTTGGGTCTTCTTCATTTAAATCTCTTAGTTCAACAATTTCAGGATGTCTAAATAAAGCGTTAGAGTCAAAATTTACTTTTGCGTCTAAACAAATTATTTTTTCTTCTTTAGTTAAAATTAATGGATTAACCTCCACCATATTTGCATCAGTACTTATAAACATTTGATAAATTGATTTTATTAGTGAAATTGCTTGTGTTTTTGCACTATCACTTAAGCTAAATATTTTAACTATTTCCTCACAATCTTTGTCTGAGATTTCATTATTTATATCAACTTTAGTTGTTATTATTTTTTCAGGTGAGCTACTTGCTACTTCTTCTATATCCATTCCACCTTGATCGCTAGATATGAAAGCTATTTTAGAACTGGCCCTGTCCACTAAACAAGATAAATAAAACTCTTTATCTATGTTCGAAGACTCCTCAACATATAATCTTTTTACTTCTCTTCCCTCAGGACCTGTCTGATGAGTAACTAAAGTTTTTCCCATCAATTCATTCGCTGCATCGGCTAATTCTTCAATAGTGTCTAAAATTTTTACTCCACCTGCTTTACCTCTTCCTCCAGCATGGATTTGGGCTTTTAAAACATATTTTTTTGTATTTAATGATTTAGCTTTCTCTACTAATTCATCAACAGAAAGAGCAAATACTCCTTCTGGAACAATTGCACCATATTTCTTTAAAATCTGTTTGGCTTGATGTTCGTGAATGTTCATTATTACTTAGAAAGATCAGGATCTATTTTAGATGCTGCTTCCCAAAGAGCTTTAACTGCATCAATTGAATGCATAAATTCTTTTTTTTCTTTATCGTCTAAATCAATTTGCTCTATTTTTTC
>Ga0209600_1000505_pt1 | contig 30768 bp, 28 predicted proteins | sample COGITO_mtgs_1104_FD_185518 | JGI IMG/M metagenome (GOLD analysis project Ga0209600, IMG submission 185518) | Pelagic marine microbial communities from North Sea - COGITO_mtgs_110421 (SPAdes) (version 2) | ecosystem: Environmental > Aquatic > Marine > Epipelagic ... | reverse complement strand
CTCCAATATTTTTATCTTTTAAAATGTCTGTCATCATTCTTACAAAAGCCATCGTGGAGGAAATTTCTTTATCCTCAAAGCCTTGGGTAAATTTCTGAAAAATTGAATCAGATGGCTTAGATAGTTTTTGCGTATGTCCTCTTCTTCTTGGAATCGGGCCTCCTAAGCTTTCCCTAGTTTTTAAAAGATATTGTATTTCAGGTGAATCTTTTGGTGGTTTCACGTAGGGTAATTTTTCAATATCTTTATCTGAAACTGGAATATCAAACTTATCTCTAAATGATTTAATATTATCTAGGGTTAATTTTTTTACCTGGTGAGTAGTATTATCTGCTTCTCTCGATCCGGTCCCATAACCTTTGGTTGTTAAAGCAAGAATTACTGTTGGAGCCCCTTTTGTATTAACTGCCTTATGATAAGCAGCGTAAACTTTATAGGGATCATGCCCACCCCTATTTAATTTATAAATGTCTTCATCCGTAAGGTCATCAACCATTTCTAAAACATCAGGATCTTGTCCAAAAAATTTTTCTCTCGTGTAGGCTCCACCTTTTGCTTTAAAATTTTGAAGTTCGCCATCAACAACAGCATCCATAAGCTCTTGTAGTTTTCCCTCTTTGTCTCTTGCAAATATCGGATCCCACAATCTTCCCCAAATAACCTTGATTACATTCCAACCAGAACCCCTAAACTCCCTTTCAAGTTCATGAATAATTTTATTGTTACCTCTAACGGGGCCATCTAACCTTTGTAAATTACAATTTATAACAAAAATTAAATTTTCTAATTTCTCCCTTCCAGCTAAACCGATTGCACCTTTAGATTCTGGCTCGTCCATTTCACCATCTCCACAGAAGACCCAAACCTTTCTGTTATTTCTGGGCGCAAGACCTCTTGATGAAAGATATCTCATAATATTAGCTTGATAGATTCCCATTATTGGACCTAAACCCATTGAGACTGTTGGGAATTGCCAATAATCAGGCATAAGCCAAGGATGCGGATATGATGATATGCCTGGTTTATCCACCTCGCGCCTAAAATTATCCAAATCATCCTCAGATAAATAGCCCTCTAAGAAACTGCGAGCATATATACCAGGTGAAGAATGCCCCTGAAAGTATATTAAATCTTCTTGACTGTCTTCTGAACCTTGAAAAAAATAATTAAACCCAATGTCATATAAAGTTGCTGAAGATGAAAAAGTTGCTATGTGACCGCCCAAATCATCTGATGACTGATTAGCACGAAGAACCATAACTAAAGCATTCCATCTTATAAGAGATCTAATTTTGCGCTCCATAAATAGATCTCCAGGCATTTTTGCTTCTTCGTTTACGGGAATTGAATTTCTAAAGGGGGTTGTTAAGTTATAATTTGGAATAGTTCCTGATTCAGTTAATTTAGATGCAAGTTTACCCAGAATAAATGAAGCTCTATCATTGCCTTCTTCGTCAATAATATTCTCCAAAGCATCTAACCACTCTTTAAGCTCTGGATCTTTAGCAGAAAAATTTTTTTGTGATTGATCGTCCAATGTATTGTTATTTTTTTAATTTGACAACGCTGTCATTATATATCCATATCAGATAAGTTGTTATTATATAAGCAATTTTAAATTAAACCTAAAGGCAAATAATCATGCGTTTTTCATATCATCCGTCAATGTGCAATCCTTCATTTTATTTAGAGCTAGGAAAAGCTGCAGAGGCTGCAGGCTTTGATGCAATAACATTTCCAGATAGCATCTGCTATCCAAAAGAGTGCGATTCAACTTATCCATATAATGATGACGGAAGTAGAGAGTTTTTGGATGGAGTTCCATTTTTAGAACCATTTTCAATTATCCCAGCTATAGCTGCTGTTACTGAAAAACTAGAATTTTCTACATCAGTTTACAAGCTTGCCCCAAGACAAGCGGTAACAACAGCTAAGTTTGTTACAACACTAGGAGTAATGACAAATAATAGATTTCATTTTGGTGTCGGGGTAAGCCCATGGTATGAAGATTTTCTTGCAACTGGAGAGAGATGGGAAAAAAGAGGCAAAAGAATGGATGAGCAAATTGATATCCTTAAAGGTTTAATGAATGGAGATTATTTCTCCTACAAAGGAGAATTTTATGATATCCCTGAGCTTAAACTTTGTCCTGCGCCTACAAAACCAGTGCCTATATTAATTGGAGGACATTCAAAACTTGCTTTAAAAAGAGCAGCAAGAATTGGAGATGGTTGGATAAGTGCTGGTTTAAGCTTAGAGGAAACGAAAAGTCTAATAGATCAAATTAACGAATTTAGGAATCAATTCGGAACTTTAAATCATCCAAATTATCAATTTCAAGTAATGGGCGAGGCTGCGTATTCACCAGATGGTATTAAAAAACTTGAAGATCTTGGTGCCACTGAAGTTATTGTTGCATTTAGAAATACCTATGAGGGCGGACCAGATGAAAGAACTCTAGAAAGTATGATTTCAGAGATAAATTGGTATGCCGATGAAATTATTAAAAAAAGTAACGGGGCGTAGCGCAGCCTGGTAGCGCACCACACTGGGGGTGTGGTGGTCGTCGGTTCAAATCCGGCCGCCCCGACCAAAATCTATAACCTATAATACCTATAATTCCTATAATTCCTATAATTCCTATAATAATTCTATAATAAAAAGTAAATAAATAAAACATAAAATCTCACCATTTCATAAAAGTTATGTATAATGCGTCTTAAGAGTGCTTGTAAAGCACTCAATTTAAGTATTATTGAATTATATAATTTAGGACTGTAAAGTATCATGGCAAAATTTAAAAATGGTTTAAATGTTTTCTGGGCAACCCTTATTGGGATTTTTAGCGTCAATTCTGTCGAAGCTCAAGAGGAGCAATCTGCCTCACCAGCTGGTACAAGTGCTGCTGGGACAGAAGCTTCTGGGGCTGCAACTGGTGGGCTAAGCGCCGGTGCTATTGGTGCAGCAGTTGCTGTTGCTGCTGCAATTGCTGCAGCTGCAGATTCCGGTGGCGGCGGAGATGCAGGTGTTACACCAAGTCCATCTCCTTCACCAGAGCCGTCTCCTTCACCAGAGCCATCTCCATCACCAGAGCCATCTCCTTCACCAGAGCCATCTCCTTCACCAGCGCCGTCTCCTTCACCGACTGATACAGATACAGATACTGATACTGACACAGATACTGATACTGATACGGACACGGACACGGATACAGATACTGATACAGATACAGATACAGATACAGATACTGACACAGATACTGATACTGATACTGATACTGATACAGATACAGATACAGATACAGATACAGATACTGATACTGACACAGATACAGATACAGCTACAACTACAACTACGACAACGACAACGACAACAACTACATCCTCGTCGTCTACTTAGTAGTTACAAAAGATATAAAAAAGGGGAGCTAATGCTCCCCTTTTTTATATAAAATTAAAAAATGTTATTGTAAAATTTCTGACCTGATTTTTATATTAGGAACAATCTCTTGTTTAGCTCTCCATACAAATCCATCAGAGGTAATCCAATATACGTTCTTGCCTGACCACTTAAAATCAATCAAAGTAAAAGATTCTTCAAGCATATATACAGGAGACTCTATAATTAAAGAACGCGTATCAAAGTTAGTATCCCTCTTTATAGAATAAGAATAGTTAATTTTCATAGGATGAGTTGTTGGATTGGAAAACTGAATAAATGAAGTAAAGATATGGTCTGAATTAGATGGGCTTGTCCTTAAATGATCAAATACATTAATGATATTTGGTGGATTGATTATTTTAAAGTTATTTGACAAGCCCGAAGATTGAACAAATTTACCATTGATGGAGATAAGTCTTTCTTTATCAGAGGAAACCCAAGTTTTCTGAATATCATTAATTTCTTCAAGAATTAATATAGCCTCTGTTCCTTGATAATTAACTAATTTTGCTGAATAAGGCAGGCTTTTTAGGTACTCTATATTTATTGGTTTTCTATAATTAAATAGGTTTTTTGTTGCAAATAAAGCCTCATTATATAAAGAAGAGGATTCGCATGAATAAAGAGAAAAAATCAATAATGGAGCTACAAACTTAGTTATTTTTTTCATAAAAGCTCTCTGCAATTTCATCATAAGAAGAATTATAGATAATACCAATAAGATCTGAGCCTTGTTGAAGTTTTTGGCCGCCATCTCTGGTTAAAGGTCGTAATTTAAAATTAAGGTTGCCCGATCTTTTTCTATTCAAAAATGTATCAATCGGTAACTGAAAATAAAATCCCTTATCAAAACTTCCCTCACCAAACAGTTCAGCTGAGACATTAGTTCTTGTGAAAAAGAATCCTGCTCTAAATCCTGATTTTGTTTTTCTTGAAATATCAAAAGTATAGCCCCTATCGCCTGCTAAATATTGGCCAATGCTTAGTTTGGTTACAATATTTAGCGGATAAAGCACTGTTGCAAAGTTTATATGGCCAGTAAGTGGTTTATATTCTCTAAATTCAAATAACTGATCGTAGCTTCTTTGCTGCAATTTATACAGTTCTATCCCTACTGAATAATTTCTGTTAAAAGGTTTATAAAGAACTTCCCCACCAACCCCTCCATACATTTGCTCCAGCAGGCCACCACTTAGTTTTGCATAAATATTTTGATATGGAGACCAAATATAATTCATTTGCATTCTTGGAATATAATTATCAGATTCTTGAAGATATTTAACTATATCAGTTCTAACATGCTCCAATTCAGACCGTGGGCTATATCTTTTTTCATCAAAATTATTAAAAATCGTAGTAGCATATTGGCTATTTAACGTAAGCCTTCTAGAGAAAGCTATATCGTGATCTAGTCTAAGTATTAATCCACCATGATAGAACTTAATTGGGTCTCCAATATGATTGAGAATTACAGGTGTCCAGCCGAATGTTTGCCTTGGAAAGGTAAGTCTTGGCTTGAATTCATTTTGTAAATATTCAGTTTTATTACCACTTTCAAAGCTAATTTTAGATTTCTTTAAGTAATTATATGCTGATGAGGGATATTCAAAATAATCTTTTAGAAAAGTCACTCGGTTCATCTCAAGGTTAGCATTAACATTCGTAATCTCAATATTTTCAATATCTAAGTTATTAATTTTAGAAACATTTTTAGAAATTTCTGCGACAAGCTCTGATCCCTGAACTGGATTGTTGTAAGTTGCTTGAGCTATGGCTACCTTAAGAGATTTATCTTTAATTTCTGCAGACTGAACGAATAAATTTTTAGAATTTAGGTTATAAAGCAAATCTTCATAAAAACTTTTCTTTTGATTGGAGCTTTTGCTTATGTGGACTGCTTTCGTGGAAATTTTTTCTTTCTTAAAAAAGCCTTTATTGAAGTTTGCGCCTATGGAAAAGGTGAAACCAAAAGTATTACCTTTAAAATAATATAATTGAACTGATGAACTATCAAAAAATGGAATATTTAATGCGAAATTGTAATCTGAATCTTTTTGTCTTAAAAATTTAGCCTCAGGAGCCAGTCCATATAGTGGGGACAAAAACGCAAAATAGTTAAAGGGGTCCTTTTCTACCTTTAAAGTAATCCCTTTTGAGTAAGGAATTGTGTATTCTATGCCTCCAAAAAAACTTCTTTCCCCTCTAAACCAAAGGTCATAAGTTAAATCTCCACCCTTACTATACCGGCTTGAATTAAAACCAAAGTTACCTAAATCACCAAAAAGTTCGTTATTTGCAATGGTATATTCAGCCTCAGTGCTAAATAGCCCAGTACCAAATCCAAAAGTAGCCTTAAATGATCCAAAGTCATGGGTGCCAACAACATATTGCTTGCTAAATAAACCAGTTCCCGCAAAATCATCTAACCCAATAGCAATATCACTTGGAAGATAGTCTTTATTTGGTTTATATTTAAATTTAATATTAAAGCCTTTATCAAGGAACAATCCTTTTGCAGATTCAGTTGGATCAAAGAACCAATAAACATCATATGGCCTGTAATAAAAATAACTTCCCTCAAGCCAGTCAAACGGGCTGATTGTCATAGCGCCAAATTTATATATATCATTCCTTGTAAATGTAACGTATAAGGAGCCCTCAGCTAGAGATTCTGCCGTTGGAAGCTGAATGAGTCCTGTCTGACCAAAATTATTAAAAGACGGAGACTTGTCTTGGTAAATATAATCTAAATAACTGGAGTGAGCATTTATTGAAAAAATTACTAAAATTAGCCATAGATGCTGAATCCTAAAAGGATTTGAAGACACAGTGCACCTAGTTTCTATCGATTGAATTAATAGATGCTACAGAGATCGCTAAGCTGCTGAATATAGGAGCTATGGTAGCCGCTAACCCCAAGGTATCAAGCTTACCAATTTCCCTTGGAACATAGATAATACTTCCCGGAACTACTTCTAGTCTTTCATCTGCAAAAAACTTAGTAATGGACATTTTTGAAGCAACATAAGCATCTCCATTGGGTCTAATCAGAACAATTCGATCTTTATCACCAAATCTATCTAACCCACCCGTAGATCTAATATAGTCAAATGGTGTATCACTAGGCTGATATATTTTACCTCCGGGTTGAATAACTTCACCCAGCACATAAACAGTATTGGAAAATTGGGGGATTTCAACGACATCATTGGCTTCAAGAATAGTATCTAAAGTTGGGTCACTATTTATTTTTGATAAATCAAATTCAACACTCACTCTACCAGTGGGTTGAATTTTTTTAAACTCTGATAAAATTAATCCTAGATTTGATTGAACACCTATTGCACCTTGAGCAGCATTTTGTGCAGCAGAAGATATATATTCTATAGTCTCATTATAAAGTTTTTGATTAATCTTAGATTCAATATTTTTGGCAGACATTCTGAATAGTTTGCCTGATTCTTGGTATGAATATCTTGTATATCCACCTGCCTGCATCACTAAATCTGATAACTTCATACCATCTTTTAAAAGATATCTTCCAGGATTGTGAACCTCTCCGGATATTGTTACATATTGCCCAGAATGCAATGAAGGCTTATATGATGGAACCATCACCACATCATTATTTTTTAATTTAAAATCATTGGGACTATCTAAAGCAATTTCATTTTTTGCTTTTGTTGTTTGTCTTCTTACAAAAATACCTTCCTCTGAGTCATATGACTGATCAAAACCTCCAGCAAAGTTAATAATATCTTCTAATGTCTCTGAATTTTTGACCTCAAAGATGCCTTCGTTGGCTAACGCTCCAACTAAAGAGACCTCATTCTTTGCTGACTTGACCAAAATAACATCTCCAGATCTAAGGGTGTGATTGAATTTAATATTTCCGAATGATAATGCCTCATAAAGATCCACTGTATCTATTATTTCATTCTCGCGTTTTACCTCAATATTTCTATAGGACCCAGAATTATCTAGCCCGCCAGCTGCGTGTATTGCATGAATAATAGATGAATTTCCAGCTATAGTATAAGTTCCAGGATTTTTAACATTACCTACCAGTAGAATATTCATATCACGCATCGAGCTCAGCGAAACAAAAGCTTCAACACCAATAAAGTTTTGCTGAACGGTTGCACCTATAAGCTTTGTTACATCACTAAAATCTAATCCAGCTACATAAACTTTACCTATTTCCGGAATTGATATAGAGCCATCTCTAAATACGCTAAGATCATATTTTTCATTTTTTTGGCCGACTAACATAACTTCTAATGAATCATTTACGTCAATAACATAGCCACCGGATAAACCTGGTGATGTAACCGGCATAAATGTAGTTTGAATTGAAGAAAAAAACTGGTCACCAAACCTAATTAAATCATTAGGGCTGTATTCAGTAGAATATTGCTCGATTTTATTCTCAACTGCAGCTATCTCGTCTTTCAGGTTCTCAAGAATAGAAGTAACATCTTGAATGTCGGTTTCAATGTAACCATATGACTTTTCATCTTTTTGCTGTTGATTTTTATCAATGTTACTTAAAACATCTTCTCTAATATCATTAGGCAGGCTTTGAATAAAATCACTGTTTAATGATTGAGAACTCAAAGACATAGAACTGATCAAAATTATTGAAGAAATAAATAGGCTATTTTTTAATTTAAATTGGGTCATAGTGCGGATATTTTACACTTTAAAAAAACTCTGGTCACTTAATAAAGTAATTTTTATCTTGAAACTTCATATGCTTCAATGGCGGAATTGATACCTTCTTCAACATTAGATGGTTTAATTCCTAATTTTAAAAAAAAATCTGACGTTTGTAGTGGTGTAAATTTTGGCCGAAGTGCTTTTTGATCTAATGCATTGGTATTAATTGGGGTAATTGAAGTCTCAACATAATTATTTAACTGTACCTTCTGTGTCTTTTTAATTAATCTTGCAAACTCATACCATGACAAAGTTGTGTTTCCGCTATAATGGACTGTTATGTTAGCTTGTGAAAAATATTCAATTTTGTTTGCATTTTCACAAATAGACAAAATTGCGATAGCAAGATCGCCAGCATAGGTTGGAGATCCAAATTGATCATTCACCACTCTTAATTCAGGTAACTGTGACTGAAAAATGCTAACAAAGAAATTTTTCTTAAATTCACTATAAAGCCATGATGTTCTGATAATAATTGAGTTTTCTGCATGATGATTAATACTTTTTTCACCCATCATTTTGGTATATCCATACCAATTTAGGGGATCTGGTTCATCACTATCAGTATAAATGCTTTTTCTTTTACCATTAAAGACATAATCTGTAGAAATATGAATAAGCAAGAAATGATTTTGTTTTGAAGATTTTGCAAGATTTTTAGCAGCCAATACATTTAAAAGCTGGGCATCGATTCTATTTGTTTCCGCTCCATCAACATCTGTAAATGCAGAGCAATTGATAACAACTTTGGGTGATTTCTTTGTAAAAAAATTATTAACAGTATTAAAATCTAAAATATCAACTTCTTCTTTTGGTATAAACTCAATTTCTAAATTAAATTTAGGTGCCTCTTTTTTTAGAGCTAATGCAAGTTGTCCATTTGACCCAACAACACAAATCAAAAGTCAGCATCCTTGATAAATAATCCTTTTTTATCCTTGTCTGAAAGCAAAGGCGCTTTATCTAAATTCCAGTCTATTGAAAGAGTTGGATCATTCCAAGCAATGCATATTTCGTCATCTACAAAGTAACGCTCAGAGCATTTATAGACAAAAATTGCTAAATCAGATAGAACATAAAATCCATGTGCAAAACCAGGAGGTATCCAAAATTGCTTCAAATTATCTTGAGATAATATCTCTGCATGCCAACATAGATATGATTCTGAGTTTTTTCTAAGATCAACCGCAACATCTAGGACCTCACCATATACACAACTTACTAATTTGCCTTGGGGATTTTTCTTTTGAAGGTGCAGCCCTCGTAAAACATTCTTTTTAGAAACTGAAATATTATCTTGATAAAAGAAAATTTCATTTTTAAAAAGTGCATTATATTTTTCTGAATTATAGGATTCAAAAAAGGAACCTCTAGCATCGCTGAATATCTTAGGCTCTATAATCAGAGAGTCTTTAAGTTTAGTTTGTAGTATTCTCATAGTATGAAAGCACTTTAATTAAATAGTCTTTTTTTGCCTGTAGTTTTTCTGAATCAATCAAAAATTGGAGTTGCTGAGAAGAAATCCAATTATTTTGAAGAGCAATCTCCTCAAGGCAGGCTATTTGCATGCCCTGTCTCTTTTGGACAGTATGCACAAAATGAGATGCCTCTAGCAAAGAGTCAGGATTTCCTGTATCTAACCACGCAAAACCTCTCGGCAGAATAGAGATCTCAACTTTCTTTTCAAATAAATATGATTCTACTAACGAAGTTATCTCTAGTTCACCTCTGACAGATGGTTTAATAGATTTTGCTCGTTTAGATGCAGTATTATCAAATATATAAAGACCAGTAACAGCTATGTTAGAACGTGGTTTTTTAGGCTTTTCTTCAATTCCAATTATTTCATTATTATGATTTAACTCTGCTATACCAAAATGTTCTGGATCATGTACTTTATACCCAAAGATATTTGCGCCTTGATTTTTTTGCAAGGCAGTACTTAGCATCCCTGAAAAACCCGATCCATAAAAAATATTATCTCCTAATATCATCATGCTAGATTTGTTGCACAAGAAATTTTCTGCAAGCAAATAGGCTTGAGCTATTCCCTCAGGTTTTTTTTGAGGAATTAATTCAAAATTTAGTCCAATTGGCTCCAATTGATCAAGCAATATTTTGTAAGAATTGATATGTTCAGGATTAGTAATGATAGCTATATCTCTGATGCCAGATAGCATTAAGACAGATATCGAGTAATAAATCATTGGCTTGTCGTAAACAGGAAGGAGTTGCTTTGAAACTCCTTTGGTTAATGAGCCAAGTCTTGTACCTGTGCCTCCTGCTAAAATAATCCCTTTGTAATCTTGCATAAAATTCTCTAACTTATTAGTGATGTCCACCAAGTTCTATTTTCAACATACCAATGAACTGTTTCTTCAAGTCTTTGATCAAAAGGTTTGCTTGGGCTCCATCCTATATGCTCCTTGAGTTTCTCAGAGTTAATAGCATATCTTGTGTCATGGCCAGGTCTATCTTGAATAAAAGTAATAAGTGAATTTGCATTAAAGTTTTTGTCTAGAAGCGGATAATGTATATTTTGAATAATAGAACAAATCTTTTCTACTACTGAAATATTTGTATACTCATTTGAACCCCCGATATTAAAATTTTCATTTTTTTTACCAGATGTGAGTATTGAATAGATTGCCTCAACATGATCATCTACATACAGCCAGTCTCTAATTTGCATACCATTGCCATATATAGGTATCTCTTCTCCTTGAAGCACTTTAATAATTGTTTTAGGAATAAGTTTTTCAGGAAATTGGAACGGACCAAAATTGTTTGAACAATTGGAAATAATATAATCAATCTCATAAGTTCTAGCCCACGCTCTTACTAAATGGTCTGATGCAGCCTTGCTTGCTGAATATGGAGAACTAGGATCATAAATATTATTTTCAGTAAATGGTGCATCCAAAGGCTGCAAGTCCCCAAAGACTTCATCAGTAGAAATATGATAAAAAAGAAAATCTTTTTTAGCAGAATTTGCAACATAATCTCTGCAGGCTTCAAGTAAAGAAAATGTACCAAATATGTTTGTTCTGATAAAGCTATCTGGATTAGTTATAGATCTATCAACATGGCTCTCAGCAGCAAAATTTATAAGTATGTCAGGCGCAAAATCTCCAACTGTGTCTTTCATTAAATTGATATCTGAAATATCTGCTTTAAGAAAAGTATAATTTGGCTGCTTTTCAGCTTCTGAGATAGCTGTTAAATTTCCAGCATAAGTTAGTTTATCAATGTTTAAAATTTGAATATCTGACTTGTTAATAAATTTTCTTATAAATGCACTTCCTATAAAGCCAGCACCGCCTGTAATTATTATTCGCATAGAATGTTATCTCGAATTAAATGTTTGTGAATACTCTTGAATTATATTATCCCATTTATAGTAATCAATTAGATCACGTTTAGGCATTGCAATTGAATAATTATCTAGCACGAGCTCTATCTTATTTTGTAGGTTGGAATAATCTTTAAAGAAAATAGCTTGATTTTTTAAAGTAGATCTATTTTGAGGAACATCTATGGAAATTATTGGTTTATTACAGATAATCATTTCAATGAGTGAGGGCGCGCTGCCACAGAGTGTATGAGTGTGGATGTAAGCATAAGTCCTACGCCGAATGAGATCTAATAATCTCTTATCATATAGACCATCAATTAAAAAAATGTTTTTAAAGGAAGAAAATTTTTCCATTATTTTTAATCCATATTGAGAGTTCGATAAGTTTGATATTAAAACAAGGATATGACTACTCTCTACAAAAGATTCGCATAATTCTTCAATGTAATTATCTTCTATGGAGCGACTAATTGATAAGAAGTACTTTTTGTTTAAAAAAGGATGTCCTATTTTAAGAGACTCTGTTATTTCTAAATCGAAATTGATAGTCCCACCATATGGAATTACAGAAAAATTTTTTGGTAAAAAGTTAAATTCTTCTTTTAAACGTTCAATATAGAAATCGTTGTCTAAAATAATATAATCTGCAAACCTAAGAGATAATAAATACGAAAACTTAAGATAAGCTTTAACAAATCTAGAGAATTGAGGTCGCTCCCATTCTATTCCTGCTGTATTAATTATCACCCTATGTTTTTTCCAGAAAATAACTTTCTGTAAAATTAACATGAAAGGATAAGATTTTGTTCCCAATAAAAGGAATGTATCTACTTTTAAAATGCTGTTTAAGATTGACTGGAAATCTAAAAGCAACCCCTGAAAACCACTCCCCTTAAGAAAAGATTTTTTAATAGAAAGATTAGAAATGGTATATTTAATTGGAGTATTTTCAGGATGAGTAATAAAAAAAGAATGTTCTATAGGAGACTTTAAAATTAAGTTTATAATAAGTTGATCCCATCCACCATATGAAGCAAAAAAACCATCAGAACCTATTATTGAGATCTTAGCCAAGATTAAAATCTTTTTTTAGATATTCCTTTAAACACACTCTCCAATCTCTCATTGAATCAAGATTTAATAGTTGAAGCCTGTAATTAATAAGTCTCTCAGAAGTTGGTCTCTCAGCAAAATATTCATTTTTAAAAAAAGTTGATTCAACTAAATTAATTGAAACTTTATTCATTAGCCCAAGAATAGATAATATCTCTTCAGTAACTTCTTTTCGACTAGTTTGCCCACTACATACAAGATTAAAAAGCCCACGGTTACCAGATTCAATAATTTCTTTTACATTTCTGGCAAAGTCCATTGTATAAGTTGGCGTTCCATCACGATCATTCACAATGTTTAATGTTTTCTTTCCTGATTCAATTTGAGAAATAATTTTACTTATAAATTTCTTATCTTTTGTAGGCCCACCACCCATCATCCAGCCTGCTCTAACAATAATATATTCGTTGCAATTTTCTATCACAGATCTTTCGCCTAAATACTTTGATCGTGCATATACTCCTAACGGATTTGGAACATCCCAGTCATCAAAAACATCTTTACTGCCATCAAAAATTCCAGCTGTACTAATGTAAAGGAGCGGAATATTTAACTTGTTAGCTATGGATATTGCGGTTTCTACAGCTATGGTATTTGTAAGATAGGCGTCATCTTTATTTTCTTCGCAAAATTCAAGATCTGTGTAAGCGCCCAAATGAAATAAATAATCAGGCTTAAAATTACAAACATCATCAAAATACTTTTCTTTATCTCTGAAATCTAGGAAAGATAACCATGACTCATTCACATCTTTATCTGAAAGCTTTAATTCATAATCATTATTAAAGATCTCATAAAATGCTTTTCCAAGCATTCCTCCTGCGCCTGCTATGTAAATTTTCTTATTCATTAGTGTTTTTAATATATTTAGCTGGCACTCCACCGAATATAGTATTAGGAGGCACATCACAGTTAACGACAGCACCAGCTGCGATAATTGAATTACTGCCAATATTAGCGCCTGAAATTATAACAGTTTTTGCTCCAATCCAAGCACCCTTTCCAATATTTATTGGATGTCTTGTTGTTCCCTGTTCCCTTATTGGTAAATCTGAATTTGAAAAATTATGATTTTCTGAGACTATTACAGACCCTGGTCCAATAATTACATCATCTTCAATATCTATCTGCCCTCTAACCTGAAAAATGACATTTTCGCTAATTCCTACATTATTTCCTATTTTGATTCCCTCCCCTATTTCAGAAAGAACTCCGCAACAGTCAATAATTACACCATCTTTTAGAGTTACATTCCTTCCAATCTGGACACCATTCTTGGACAAAGCATTGATTTTAATTCCATTGCCCAGTGAGAGGGTTGGTCCTGTAATTATCATTCCAGCAAAAGAAAAGTTTATTCTTTTGCCAATAAAAACTAGCCCACTACTATTTTTAAAAAAAAGCCTTGAATAAAATAAGCCGCGCATAAGCTCAAAACATTTATTGATGAAAATTCTTGCAATATTCATTTTGCTAATATTTGGGTCTAAAGCAAAGCCTGATTTACCAATAAAAGTATAAAGTAAGCCTGTTTTTTTCATATTAGATATTTAATTGATTGCTCAAGAGTTTTCATTTGATTCATATCAACGACTTTGGATAGCTTAGTTAAATCAAGGCTAAAGTCTAGTACATCATTTTTGAATGATTCATTAAAATTTATAATAGCAGCAACATTTAATTCTTTTTCCAATATTTCAATAATTTCAAGCACACTATATCTATGACTACTTCCTAAATTAAAAATTCCACTCGCCTTAATTTTAATAAGCTCTAGAACTGAAAAAATAAGGTCATCAATGAACATATAGTCTTTTTTTCCATCACCTTTACCAAACACTGATATTTCCTTTCCAGAATAAATTTTTCTTAAAAAATTCATCACTACGCCCTGTGAGATATTTTCTTGAAATGGGCCGTATAGATTTGATGGCCTTAGAATTAAATAATTTTTACTATTATTTTTAGTGTAAATACCCTCAATAATTTCTTCACTTTGTTTCTTGAGGACGCCGTATATAGATATAGGATTGCATGGACTATTCTCATTAAAGTTATGATTTTGATCAGCCCCATAAATTGCTCCACCTGAAGAAAAATAAATAAATTTGTTATCTGATTTAACATTTAGTTCTAAAAAACTTGTAAGGTTCGATAGCTCTTCTTCCATTAAAATTTGATTTTTCATGACCTGTGTGCATCGTGGAAAAAAAGGACTTCTCAAATAGAAAATGACTTCTTGTTGATTAATAAACTTCTCATCAAAACAATCATTAAAAGTTATAAAATCATAATTTTTTAAACCTTGAGGTTTCTTATGAATTTCACGCGAAACTATTGTGATTTTATGGTTTGCAATAAATGGCAAAAAACTTCTTCCAATAAAACCCGATCCTCCAATCAATAAAATATTCATGAAAATGAAGAGAATATTGAAATAGTTTTTTGCAAATAATCATTCGGAGAATGATTTTTCTTTAGATAGGTTCTGCAGTTCCGAGACATTTTGGTACAGTTTCTTGATATATTATTGAATGCATTTTTAAATGATAAAAAATCATCAGTATTATACAAATACCCATTTTCGCCATTCAAAATTAAATCTTGAATACCTCCTATCTTAGCTCCAAGTACTGGAATGCCTGCATTAAAAGATTGCAGGATACTATAGGGGCTAGGGTCATGCCAGACTGACGGAACAATAGAGAATTCTGCACGCAAAAGAATATTATCTAATTGTGGCCCCCACATTGGTCCGAGAAAATTTACATTCAAAATATTATTGCTGTTCACATAATTTTTTAATGCGGTTTCTTGTGGTCCATTTCCAATAATTAAAAAGTCTAAGTTTTTGCATTCTAGCCTTGAGAACATATCAATAAATTTTAAAAGCCCTTTTTCAGGCGAGAGCCTGCCAAAATATATAAAGTATTTTTTTTCTTCTTGATGAGGTATGAACTCAATGGCTTTCTGAGGCTGAAAAGGGTTTTTGAGAACTATTAATTTTGCAGGATTGAATCCGGCAGAAATAAAAAGTTTTTTTGAGAATTCATTCTGTAAAAAAAAATAATCTACATTATCATATATACCAAAAATTCTTGCATAGTATGCTTCAAGTGCGGCAATAGTACTTGCAATGAGTGATCCCTTCTTGCATTTACTTTTAATGCAATTTAAGTAGGAGTGACTTATGCATTTAGTGCAGATTGCTTGAGTTGGATCTACCATGAAAGTTCTGTTGGGGCAGAGAATTTTATAATCAAGAACTCTCCATATTATTGGAATTTTTCTTTTTCTTAAAAGAGAGATTATAGCCAAGGAAAAAACATTATGAATATTATGTAACTGAACAACATCTATATCCTCAGAATCAAGTATTTTTTGTAAACTCTTGACCGCTTTGGGAAAATAAAAAATCCTCAAAAAAACTTCAAATATCTCATTAAGTTTTTTATTTGATGCAATAGTTCTGTAATTAAGATTAGGAATAAAATAATTTTCATACGCGGTTGGCTCATTTCGAGCATCAATTGTGGAGAAAGGAATAATTTTATGGCCATCTAATTCATATAAATCCTTAATTTTTTTAATGTATGTCCAGTCTCCGCCAGTCTGGTACCAAGTTGAGTGAATAAGAAGAATATTCATTATCTGTGATTAATGTAATTAGTGGAAAGTTTTGTTGCAATAGAGCCCCATGAGAATTCATTCTTTGATTTAAGAATATTTTCAGAGAGTTCAATTAATATGTTTCTATTTTTTGTAATAGCTTCAAGTTCTAATTTAAAATTTTCTATATTATCTTGAAAACCTTTTATTTCGATACCAACCCCCATGCCTTTATCTATAAATTGCACTAGTCCAAAAGCATAATGACTTAAGAAAGGAGTATTCGATTCTATTGCTTCTGATACTATGGAGGAAGATGCTTCTTTAATGCTTGTATGTACAAGCAAGTCAGTTCTCAACAAATGGTCTTTTAATGACTTGTGATCTACATGTCCATGGAAATGTATATTTGTAATATTTAAATCGCTTGTTATTTTTTTCATCTCTAGATAATTTGGACCATCTCCAAAAACGCTTATCATGGTATTCAATTGAAGGTATTTTGATTGATTAACTGCATATATTAAAGTATCAAGAGATTTAAAAGCATCTATTCTACCTGCCCAAATAATTTTTAATTTTTTGCTAGAGGAAGGTATCTTATTTATCTCATTGATTGAGTTATTCAAACCTACGTCTAATAGCATTTCTATCTTGTCAGTATTTTTTTGAAAAAAAATTTTGTCTTCTGAGGTTACAGTATAGATTTTAATAGCTTTTTTTGATGCAATTTTTACTCTGAAATTAAATCGCATTGAAATTAAGTTAATTAAATTCCTAATTTTTATAATTAGTTTTTGTAACTGATATCTATGATTCAAAGCATCGCTCTTAACTATTAACGAGCCTGAGACAGGCCCCCAGAAGAACGGATAAGGAAGCATCCATAAAAAACCAGGCTCTCTAAAAGTAATATGATTTAAGTGATGAACTGCATCTGGCTTTCCGTGAATAAGAATTTTGCGCTTTACTTCAAATAAAACTTTAAGCTCCCAGAATTTTACTCCCTGAAAGTACAAGAATGGATTACCAATTGGGCCAAGTTTTGAAAAAAAAAACTTGTTAATGCTCGCAATGATTTTTGTAATAATTGGCTGATCTATAAAATAGATTTTAAATCGTATTTCCGAGCTAGGGTTTAATGCATTAAACCGATTAAAGTGCTCTAGATAACTTTCTGTCTTCATTTGATTAGTTTCTGCAGCAAAAACAATCACCTCATGATTTTTAGAAAGTAAATTTATTAAATGCCATCCAGTTCTTGCTTCAGAGCCAAGGAATGGGGAGATTTCATGAGCTGATATAAATATTCTCATAGCATCTTCTTTTCATTAGCAATAATTCTACAAGCGAGTCCGCTAATTCCAAATATCATAAATATAAATATTGGTATTTCTGGAGTAAAAAGTGCAAGCCCATCCAACAGATTAATTGTTACAAGTGAAATTATTACAAAAGATAGTGGATTTGATTTTAATTTTCCAGATAATAAGCTAAAGAAAATTGGATAAGTAAATAGCAAAATAAATAAGATACTTCCCAAAACTCCTAACTCGGCAAAAATATGAGGCCAGAAAGTATCAAGGAGTGTATGTTTACTGTTTAGTACGTCATTCAAACTATTTAACCCTATAGCTGAAACTCCATATTCATCATAAAGGGGGCTATAGAAACCTCCAAAAATACTTCCAAATGAACCGAATGTTCCAAAACCAGATCCAAAGGGAAAATAATCTGAGGCTATATTGTAGCTTGCAAGATACATGCCAAAGCGAACATGCTCTTCAACTCCAGTATTTTGAAAATAAAAAATATTAAAAGCAATATTTTCAAGCATTGAATCGCCAATCAAAATCACAACAGGGATTAAAAATACAAGCAAGAAAAATGAAATAAATAATTTTAATTTGAATTGAAGGCTCTCTACAAAAAAGAGATACATAAATACAATAAGCAAAAGCTCAAGTATTGATTTCTTTAATGTTGTTGCAAAAATAAAAATAGTCAAGCACGCAATGATCAATAAAAAGATTTTCTTTTTTGTTTCAAAAAATGAATACAGTGATGCAATCACACCAATATTTAATATAAACCCATGAGCACCTAGCTCCCTAAATATTGTTGGTGTAGCTCTAAAATTCCCAAACAGCACCCCATGAAAAAATGTAGGAATTGCAGAAATAAAAATCAACACTGAAAGTGCCATCATAAAATTCAGGAAAGTTTGTCGTGAAATAGAAAATGAGTAGGACAAAATAAATATAAAAATAAATAAAGAGGTGAAAATAAAACCTAGAACTGAGCTAATGAGGTTAAATTGATAATTAATCAACATATATGCAGAAAATGTAAGATAAGGTAATAAAAAATAAACAAAGGATTTTGGTGCAACAATTCTTACCCTATTAATTACTGCAGCAAAAACGAAGGACATGATTAAAATTGCATGTCGAGATCCAGATGGAAACACTATCCCATTTTGTCTAAGTACCTGAGAGTCAAGTAGCGCCAACACGATAAAACAGAACAAAAAATAGGCCTCTGTTTTAAAGCTTAGTTTAAAGTTATTCATCAAGAGATAAGTTTTAGGAATTGATCTTTTACAACATTATCCCATAAAAGAAAGCTATGTTTGGTAGCAATATAATTTCTATCAAGCTTAATTTGTTCTGTGAAGGCTTCATATTTATGACATGCATCGGTAAAGGCAACTGAATTATCAGCTATTAAAAAACCAAAATTTTTACAAATGGACCTTTTATTTTCTTCAGTTTTGGTTCCAATCACAAACATACCATTTGCGAGGTATTCGAAGGTTTTGGTAGCAGGCTGAATATCATAATATTTTGTGATTGGAATATAACTGATTCCAACGTCACACAATCTAAAAAAATTTTTATTTTGAACCTTTTGACCGTCATAAAGCATAATAACATTATCCAATTTATTACTTTGAATATATTTCTTTATTTTGGCGAACTCGATAACGTCTTTTTTACAGATAATATGATATTTTCCACTGCCACCTTGATAGTGATAATTCTTAAAACCGATAACTGAATCAAGAATATTTCTGTTAAAGAGAGTGCCTATATATAAAAAATTAGGCTGGGAAGATAGCGCATGATTTTCAGTATGAAGGTTAACGCCTAAATTCATAATATTTGATTTTTTCAGAAGTTGTTTTTGCATACCAGAGGAAAATAAAATAACTTTTTTAAAAGTAAATGATTCAACCTGTATTAACAAATTAATAAGTTTTCTATAAAATATTGAAGGTGAAACACTAAAGCTTGGAATAATTAGAACATTATTTCTTGAAATTAAATTTAACACTGAGCACCCCGGGAAATAACAAACTACTTTCTTTGTAAAAACAAACTTATCTTTATTTTTTACCAAAAAAATATAAAAAATTAATCGCCGAATAATTGCATTTCTACTAAATGTTGAAAAAAATAAATTATTTTCTTGTTTATAACTATCGCAAGAATTTTTTTCTAGCACTCCAAAATATAATGTTTCGTATTCTAGCTTTCTCAATGACTTTAAAATACTAGAAACTATAGGCTCCGAACAAAATGCTCCAAATGAAAAAAAACTAATAGGATGACGATTCATTTTTGTGCCAATAAGATTTTTTTAAAGAGTAAATTATATAAAGAATGATTGGATCAAGAATAGAATAGGCAGAAATAACAATACATAAACCAACGATTGAGTAGTGAAAAAAAGCAAAAATCTTTGCAATTAGAAAAAAAATGTATACGAAACTACTAATAACGCTAAATTGAAATGAAAAGAATGAGGCATGAAAAAGATTCTCAATAATCTGTCTAATTGAACCTCCAATAAGAAGTCCCGACAAAAGAACCATAAAACTGTAAATACCATCTACAGAAAATTCATCATATCCGAGCTGATATAAAACAACTTTAAGAGCTGTTCTACCAAACAATATGAGCAATAACTCTATTACAACCAAGCATCCAATGACCTCTAACAAGTATAGCCTGAGTTTTGAATTTAATTCATACTCTCTATTTCTGGATATTGAAAATGACTTGAGAGTCCTATTTCCAAAAGTTTTAGAAATTATTGATGCCATGATCATTATAAATTGGTAGGCTAAACTAAAGATAGTTAATGTGCCTCCCAGGTTGCCTGCAGACGAAATTAGTATTCTATCGACCACTTGATCAGATTTAGTCATAGCGAGGTTTATTGAGTAACTCTTGGAACCTAAAAAAATATCTAAATGTTTTTTAAAAGACTTAAGGTAAAAAATCTTGTAAAAATTATGCTTTGTTAAAAATATATAGAGAAGAAAAAATCTTATTAGTGAAATATACAGAAATGAAAAAAGATTTAACTTGTTTCCAAGCGCTAGAATAATAATTAGAGGGATTAAAGTTGATATCATTGAAAGAAGTTCTACTTTTAAATACTGATCTCTGGAGTACTCTAGAGCCGTCCAAGCAGCAACCATTAAGTTAAAAGGAATAAAAAAAAGTGAAATTAAAAAAGCACTTTTAAATTTAATTGAACTACTTTTAAATATCTCTTCAAAGACATTTGATAAAATAAAATCAGAAGCAAGAAACAACAAAAAAAGAATTAAAGCTGAAATCAAAAAAAGAAGACTTGAAAGGCCGAGTATAAATAGATGTTGATCATCTGAAGAAGCGCCACTAAGAATAGGCAATGTCCGATTTATAATCAAAATAGAAAAGATTAGGCTAATAAATTGTGGAATAATTACTGCTGCAAAATAAACATCACTTTCCTCTCCTATTCCGATGTTTGCAATTGCTATTATCTGAAATAAAAATAGAACAGATATGTTTAATATTGAAGCGCTAGATAGTTGCAGCGCCCACTTATAACCACTTAAAAGCACAGCTTAAGTTTTAATATTTTTATTTGAAATGTAAATGTAGAAAATTGAAAAAATAAAACCAAAAAATAGGCCAAAAATTAAAAAAATTGATCTCTGCGGTGATGATTTTTCTTCAGGCAAATAAGACTTATCAATAAATTCTATTAAATAATCATCTCCAATTTGAGTAAGCATTTGCTTCTGAAGCTGTGTTTCAATTAATTGCGACATTGAATCTCTTATTTGAGATGACTCTTTCATTTCAGAGTATAGAAAATCAAGTGCCTGCCTAGACTCATAAAGATCTTTACTGCGTTCTAGATTATTTAGTTCGTTAATAATAAGGTCGAGAAGATATTTAGCAAAATCTGGTGATTTATGAGTCACGCTTATCGAAATAAATCTGCTTTGACGGTCTTGATTAAGGGAGAGTAAATTTTTATATCTAGAGTGAGTTTCAAGAATTGTAGGCTTATTTGTTTTAAAATTCTTACCAAGCAAACTTAACAAAAGAGTGCGCGTTGGCCTACTCCATTCTTTGGATATAGGGTCATAAAATTTACTATACACAACAGCTTTCTTCTTCTCATCATAATTCTCGAATGCCATTAGGTTTTCAAGCACTCCGTCAAAGTTTAGTAAGTGCTCAAGAAATTGCCTTGATTGTATTACCTCCATAACATAATTACCTTTATCTGCGCCACCACCTCCAATATTAAAACCAGAAATTGCCGCCAAGGCTCCAAGCGAAGAACCAGAAGAAAATGATTGAAGGCTTTCATTAGAGTTACTGATCGAAATAAGAGCATCTGCTGAATATTTCTTATCAAGCAAGAACGAACTATAAAATGAAATTAAACCAAAGAGAGTGGAAATTAAAAAAATAGTCAGTATTTTATTTGTAAAAAGTTCAAATAAACTGGTGAGATCTATTTCATTGTTATTTTCTTGCATGGATAAAAGACAAATTATTTATTTCTAAAGTATTATACCAACTTATTGAAATAATAGAGTGAATAAAAAAATGATAGATAATTTAAAGATAGCTATTTTGATGACCACGAAAAATAGCTCACTCTATCTTCTAGATCAGCTAAATTCTATTGTAAATCAAACTTTTACTAATTTCGATTTACACATTGCAGACGATGGATCATCAGATGCTACTCTAGAAATAATTGAAAAATTTAAAAAGAAATACCCACTTTTAACAGTCTACACTTATAAAAATAATTTCAACTCATTCCAAGAAAACTTTCTACATACCTTAAAAAATTTAAAAAATGATTATGATTACTATTGTTTTTGTGATCATGATGATATTTGGCTTCCAAATAAAATAATTGATTCAATTTCTGTGCTTGCGGAACTCTCTTCTCAAACCCCTCAATTATTTTGTTCAAGAACTGAGATAATTGATGCAAATAATAGAAAAATTGCTTCCTCCCCACCGTTTAGCAAAACTCCCTCGCTTAAGAATGCTATTGTTCAAAGTATTGCTGGAGGCAATACTATGACATTTAATAACAAGGTTAAAAATATATTATCTCAAATCAAAGATTATGATCAGATAGTAAGCCATGATTGGATTGCATATCTTTTGGTAACAGCAAATTATGGAAGAGTAATTTTTTCACATCAGTTTTTAGTGAAATATAGAGATCATGAATCTAATATCGTCGGACCCAACTCATCACTCATGCAGCGCTATGAAAGGTTAAAACATTTGATTAGCGGAGGATATGGAAATTGGTTAGAAAAAAATATTAATGTATTGATGTCCTGCAATCTACCTGAGGAGTCAGCAGAAATAATCAAGGATTTCTCTCGATTCAGATCGCCAAATTTATTTGAAAGGTTGGAATGCCTTAAAAAAATAAGGCCATATAGACAAACACTTTTCTCAACTTTTGCAGTTTATTTATTTATCATCCTAAGAAGAATTTGATAATTATGTATTGAGCAATTCCTTTAACTCATGCAATGAAAGCTCTGAGTTATAAATTTTTTTTGCATGGGTTTGTTGCTTTAAGCTAAGGGATTTCGGAACCATCTGTAACGAAAATATTTTATCAAGCTGCTCATAACATATCCCCTTTCCCAGCAAAGAGTCATGCAAATGAAAGTAAGGCTTGGCATTGATGGCTTGCTCTAGAGCGTAACTGCTTGATAGCGTAAAAATAAAATCAATCTTAGGTTGAGGCAAAAAAAATCTTTTTCTTTTAAGTTGAGTGCCTCGAAAAACATTTTTATGATCAACTTTTGCAAGCTTATCTGACGAAATGCCGGGATGTGATTTCAATCTCATAGATAAATTAAGGTTGTTAATAAAGAGTGTTTCAGCAAGCCTCATAAAATCAAACATTGAGTCAAAGGAAGATTCGGGGAAAAAAGAGGAATCATATGCTAATTGCAATGGTATTTCTCCATGACGCAAATAATGGAGATCTGGTTCAGAAGAATAATCAGCCTCTAATGAACCATATATATTATCTTGAGACCATTTATTGTAGCCGTCACCAAAAATGAGAAATTTAGGCTTAGGTTTTCTTGTTGGGCCTAATTCAAAATTACTTACCTCAAAGCCAAGAGAGATAATTTTTTTTGCTAGATTAAAATTATTTCCAAATATAAATAATTTAGAAATATTTTTCTTTTTTAATAAACAATGAGTTTTTTGAAGAATTGTTTCAAATAATTGGCCCTTTCCTTTTAAGTATTCAGCGCGTTTTTCTTGATATTTATTTAATGGGAATTGATTTATTTGAGAGTTAATTGATAAATCAAAATGAAAATTAGCTTTTGCAAGCTCAGTTCCAGAAAAACAAAAAACCATACAATTCTCGAGGTCCATATTTGCAATATCTTTTAAAAGCCAAGCAGCCGGAGAAATAGATTGCTGTCTATAAAAAATATCTATCAGGATGGCATTCATTTAATGATATGGATTATGTATATAATATACTTTTAAATTCATCATGATATAACATTTCAGTATGAGAACTGTAGCTGCAAGAGAAAAAATTAGAAGCACTCCCAAAATCTTCAGATTTGCAAAGAGCATAAAGACAATAGCTTTTTTTGAAATTTTTAAAAAGAATAAAAATATTTTAGGTGGATTAATCTATGTTTTGCTAAAACCTTTCATTTTAACAATGATTTTATTCCTTTTTATAAGTACCATACGAAGGGGTTATTCAATTGAAGAAGGTGTTAATCAGTTCCTGATGCCAATTGCATTGTATTATTTTGTTTTAGATTTTATAGGTGGCACTAATTTCTATGATGCGGGTCGAAACTATAAGTTCTTGCCGAATGTAAGCGATTTATCAATCTTATTTGGAAAGGTGCTTGAAGTTTTAATAATTAACTATTCTGTGATTTTACTGGTTATTATTTTCATATACTTTATTGGACTAAGTGTGAATCTTCCAAGCTTGATGTATTTGTTTTCTACATCACTAATATTTGGAATGACTTATTTTTTTGCTTTCACAATTTTATTTTCTAATAACCAATCAATGAAGGAGCTACATTCATACATACCCAGATTTTTACTCTTTTTTTCTTGTGTAATTTTTCCCTTAAGTATTTTTCCACCTGAAATACAAGAAATCTTATTATGGAACCCATTGGTTCATATAAGCGAGTTTGCTAGATTGAGCTTAGATCAAAATATTCTAATAAATAAACCAAACTTTCTTTCGCTTTCCTATCCTGCTTATTGTATAGCTATGTTTGCGATAATTTTTATGCTTACTTACATCATTAAAATTCAAATTCTTAGATATAGAAAAAATATTAGAGATTTTTTTTAAAAATAATGAGAAAGATCATAATCAAAAATTTATCTAAATCTTTTAAAATAGGCTCAGTTACTCGCAATATTCTTCATGATTGCAATCTAGAAATTGGAGCTAATGAGACCGTTGGATTGTTGGGGCTAAATGGCTCAGGTAAAACCACCTTGATGAAAATCCTTGCTGGAGTTGAGGAATTATCAGGCGGTAAGAAGATAATAAATGGGAATATTTCATGGCCAGTTGGAATTTATAGTGGGTTAATAAATAATATTACTGTTGAGCAAAATATTACTTTAATGGCTGAACTTTTAAATATTAACCCAGGTAGACTGTTGGAGAGAGTTCTTGTTGATGCAAATTTATCAACATCCAGAGAAAACCTAGTTAAAAACTTGTCTTCAGGAATGAAGGCTAAGCTAGGATTTGTTTTGGCAACATCAATTGATTTTGATTTCTTTATTTTTGATGAATTGACTGCTGTTGGTGATAAATTTTTTAAAGAATTGTTTTATAAAAAAATAATTGAAATAAAGCGTGATAAGACCATCATCATGACATCTCATGATAACAAAATGATTGAGGAGTATTGTGATTATGCATATATAATTGACAAGCAAACTATCTCAAAAAAATATAGTATTAATGATGCAATTGAAAAATATAATATGGTAACTGGTTAAAAAATGCTTCAAAAAATTAAACTAATTCTGATGATTCCTAACATAGGATTTAGTTTGTTAGTTGGTATTTGTGTTTTTATCTTTTCAAATTTCTTTCAGTCAGACGAATGGGAAAGCAGCATGATACTTTCCATTGGCAATATAGAAAAAGCGGAAGCAATCACTCCGATTGACATGAATCCTTTTGCAAATACAAATGATAATTCTCTAAAAATAGAATCGTATTTACTGTCTAATGAAGGAATAACAAAAACTCTTCAATATGCTAAAAAAATTGGTGGGGATAATATTATTGCTCCAAATAAATTAGATATCCTGAAAAACTTTAAAAGTGAAAAAGAAATTCTTCGAGATTTAATATCTATATCAAGAATAGAAGAATCGAATATGCTTAGCATTCAAGCTAGAGCATTCGACCCTCAGGCAGCTCGAATTATTAATCTTTCTTTAATTAATTTATCTATAAATTTTTTTGATACTCAAAAAAGCTTAAAATCTCAACTTGATTATGCAAATAATCTATGCATTCTTAGCTTCTTGGTTGATGAATACTCCCAGATAGATTCAACCATTAGCGCTATCTCACTAGCAGAGCTTCAAAAAAATCAAACTATTGGCTCAAGAGAGCTACTTAAAAAAGTGTACAGCAAATATGCAGAGAGTTGTGCTTCACAAAAAAATAGCAATAGTAATGGAATCGGTCAGCTTTCATCACTTCCGTCAGGATTATTAGAGAGCTTGGATGCAGATTTTAAATCTCAAACAATTCAAGAGATTTATAACGACTATAACCAAAATTTTCAACAAAGAAATATGGTTGAGATTATTGCAGATCCAGATTTACCCTTAGATAGAATGCCTAAAAGATCTATTATTTTAATGATTATCAGCATATTGATAACTTCGTTGAGTATTATAAGCTTTAAGGGTTTGTTACAGATTTGGAAAGATTATTCATAAAAATTTGTTTACCATTGATGGGCTATCGCATCTACACCAAATACGTGCAGCTTTGCTCTCTAATTAGAAATAATTATGAATCGCAACTAGTTTTAATAAGTGGTACCAAGGGTGAGGATACTATTAATGTATTACTTTAATAAATACTTTTCAGCTTCCAACCAATCATCATTATCATCTATATCAAACACGGTAATTCCTCTGGGAAGCACCATCCCATATGTGCTTTTTAAATGAGAATTTGAATTGTCAGAAAAAAATTTCTTATTGAAAATATAAAAATTGGCTGCATCAAAATATGCATTATCTTGATCTTGGGTTCTTTGAAAAAAAATTTTATTATTTAAAGGGTTGATTGCGCCTGAGGCACTTAGCTGAAGAGCTCTTTGAATTTTATGCTCAAACGCTTTAATGGTATACAAACAAGAGAAATCTGGATTATTTGTGATTATGTCTAAGCCTTTGCTTAAATAGTCTAGGTGCAAAATTGGGGTTGTCGGATAAACCATTATGATGTTCTCAAAATCAATCTCAACAGAGTTCTTAAATTCCCAAAGAGCATCAATGGAGGTGGCATAATCATCTGCAAATTTCTCAGACCTATGAAATACATTTACATTGCTTCTATTTGCAATTTCTGCAATATCTTGGTCATCAGTAGATACATAAATATCACCAATAAAATCTGCCTCCTTGAGGCAGTCAATTGGCCACAAAATCATTTCTTTGCCAAGAAAAAATTTTTTATTTTTTTTTGGGATGCGTTTACTTCCTGTTCTTGCTGGAATGAAAGCTATATTCATTTAAAGCTATTTACAAGATTAATAAATATTTTAAGATCCTTAATTTTTAAATCATAAAAAATAGGAAGAGAAATAGCTCTTTCGCTATAATGTTCTGAAACTGGGAACATTCCTTTTTGGAAACCTAATTCCTTGTAAAAAGGCTGCAAATGAATTGGAAAATAATGAAGTTGGACAAAATAGCCTTTTTTTCTTAAAAATTTAAATAGCCTTTCTCTAAAATCATTGTTTATGCATTTGATGATGTATAAATGGAGTGAAGAGGAAGAAAAAAATTCAGGGTTGGGTTTTTCAAGGTTGGGATTATTTAAATTTTTTTCATAGAAAAATGCAATTTTTCTTCTCTTGGATAAGAATTTTTCAACTCTTGCAAGTTGAGAACTGCCAAGGGTTGCAGCAATTTCAGTCATTCTAAAATTGAACCCTAAGAAATGTTGTTCATAATACCAATCACTATTAATTTTTGATTGATCATAAATCTCGTCTTTATTACGAACAATACCATGAGAAATTAGATTTTTAATCTTAGAGGCTAATTTTTTATTGTTTGTGGTAACCATACCTCCTTCGCCAGTAGTGATAATTTTTACAGGATGAAATGAAAAAATTGCAGCATCAGAGTATTTGCATGAGCCTACTTTTAGAGAATCATAAGATGCGCCTACAGCATGAGATGCGTCCTCAAGTATTTTAAACCCATACGATTTAGATAATTTGGATAAGGCCTTCATATTACAACTCAAGCCAGAAAAATGAACAGGGATAACTAAATCAGGCAAAGTATTATTTTTTTTAGCAGAATCTAGTTTTTTTTTCAGAGAATCGATGCAGATGTTTAAAGTATTTTTTTCAATATCTACAAAATCAATCATTGCTCCACAATATAAGGCGCAATTAGCACTTGCAACAAATGAATTTGGTGATGTCCAAACTAAACTTTTTTTAGACAAACCAAGAGCTAGGCATGCCACATGCAATCCTGAAGTTGCAGAATTTGCTGCAATTGCATACTTAGATCCTACAAAAGAAGAATATTTTTTTTCAAAAATTTCTACTTCAGGGCCTTGTGTTAAATAATTTGAGCCTAGAACTTTTAATACTGCTTTTTTGTCAGCTAAGGAAATGGACTGTCTTCCATAAGGTATCATCTAGCTGTTGTAAGTTTGAAGAAATTCATTCAGATTGTCTTGCGACATCCATTCGTCATTAGTATCACTTGAGTAATTAAAGCCAGTCTTTACTTTAATTCCATCTGAAATTCTTTCACTATCTAGATGCCAATCATTAATTGAAGGCAGTATTTTGTAATATCCATTATATTCATAGGTTGTCAATGCATCTTCCGGGCTAATCATCTGTTCATGGAGTTTTTCTCCAAGCCTTATTCCAACCAGATTATAATCTTTTGTTTTGCAAACTGCTTCAGCAATATCAGTAATTTTCATAGAAGGTATTTTTTTAACAAAAATTTCTCCACCACAAGCAACATCAAAAGCTTTTTGGACTAATTTTATGCCGTCTTCAAGTGAAATCATGAACCTTGTCATCGATGGGTCTGTAATGGGTGGTGGCTTGCCTTTTGGTAAAGATTGGAAGAAAGGAATAACAGAGCCTCTTGAACACATTACATTTCCATATCTTACAACTGAAAAGTTTTTATTCTTGTTTCCAGTATAGTTATTTGCAGAAACAAACAATTTATCCGAAGTTAATTTTGTAGCGCCATATAAATTAATCGGTGAAGAGGCTTTATCTGTGGATAATGCAACAACTTTTTTTACAGAAGGGGAATCCAGGACAGCATCTATTACATTCATTGCTCCTATTACATTTGTTTTTACACATTCAAAAGGATCATACTCTGCCGTAGGTACAATCTTCGTAGCTGCAGCATGAACGACATAATCAACATCATGCATTGCTCGATGCAATCTATTCAAATCTCTTACATCTCCAATTAAAAATCTAAAATATTTCTCAGGAAACTTTTTGGCCATATCCCATTGCTTCATCTCATCTCTTGAAAAGATAACTACTTTTTTTGGAACAAAGTTTGATCGCAAGTAACTGCAAAACTCTGTTCCAAATGATCCAGTTCCTCCGGTGATTAGGATTACTTTATTGTTAAACATATTCGTATTCTATAGGAGAATTAATTAAAATCTACAAATCTTACAGGGTCACCAAATGCTCTATCATTCTTAGCTTTCTTACCCAGAATTTCAGGAAAATGTTTTGGGGCAACACCGAATCCAGGCCTAATTCGTCTAATATGCTTTTCTGTTATTATCTCGCCTTTTTTAATGGCTTTAACAAAGTATATGGATCTTCTGAACACTGCATTACCTATTTCAGCATCTTTAATTTCATAGCCGGGTGATCCTAGTGACTGATTAGCCAAATCTACGTCTCTAACTAAGGCAGAAAGATCATTTGGCTCCATAGAAAAATGTGCATCAGGACCTCCAAGAGTTCTATCAACAATAAAATGTTTCTCAATTACTGCTGCACCTAAAGATGTTGCAACAATAGATGCAGTATTTCCAATGGTATGATCTGATAAACCGGCTAAAAGATTAAACCTGTTAGAAAGATCAACCATTGTATGAATGTTTGATTGCTCAATTGGTGCTGGGTAGCTGCTAATGCAGTGAAGTAAAATTAAATTAGGATTATTTACTGATTTAACTGCTTCAACTGCTTCAGTAATTTCATCTAAATTAGCAATCCCTGTTGAAATAATGATCGGCTTCATTGTACTGGCAGCATATTTGATAAGGGGAATATCAATTGCTTCAAAAGAAGCAATCTTATAAGCAGGTGCTTCTAACGATTCTAAAAGATCAACTGCAGATTCATCAAAAGGGGTAGAAAAACAAATCAGCCCTATTTCATGAGCATATTTAAATAATTCAGCATGCCATTTAAATGGAGTTTCTGCTTCTTTATAAAGATCATAAAGTCTATATCCTGCCCATGGCCCCTCAGAAATCTGAAAATCTTTTTTATCACAATCAATAGTTATAGTATCTGCTTCATATGTCTGTAATTTAATTGCATCAGCACCATTTTTTTTTGCTTGAAGCATTGTTTTTTTTGCAAGCTCTATTGAGCCATTATGATTAGCGGAGATCTCTGCAATTACCATTGGTTTGCTTGTTTGGGATATTGAATACGAGCCAATATTAATTTTGGTCTTAAAAAAAATTTTAGGCTCTTTCATATTTATATTTTAAGAAAATTTTATTGCTTGAAATCTCTCTAAAGCCACAGTTACTAGAAAGTTTTTTAGAAGCATTGTTTTGGTGTGGCTTTGCTTGAGATTCATTATAGCTTAAATTTTGAACTGCGCAATTTAGCTCTATTACTTACAACTCCATCCTTCTATATTTATTTAAAATTACAA
>Ga0209600_1000483_pt1 | contig 31575 bp, 28 predicted proteins | sample COGITO_mtgs_1104_FD_185518 | JGI IMG/M metagenome (GOLD analysis project Ga0209600, IMG submission 185518) | Pelagic marine microbial communities from North Sea - COGITO_mtgs_110421 (SPAdes) (version 2) | ecosystem: Environmental > Aquatic > Marine > Epipelagic ... | reverse complement strand
TAATATTAAATAGCACTAATTTTATAATCCTCAATATGATAATTAGATATTAATTATTTAATATAATAAAAAACGTTCATTTTAAATTTTCAAGGGTGTAAATCCATTGATGAATCTTAAGATGTATCTTAAGATGAATCTTAAGATGAATCTTAAGATGTACCTTAAGATGAATCTTAAGATGAATCTTAAGATGTATCTTAAGATGTACCTTAATTTTATTTATAAAAAAAAATTGATACATTTTAAATAAATTTATTACAATTCCCCTGAATTTATTTAGTGGAAACCCCCCAGAGATTTTTGCAGAGATGTCGCTTCCAAAGCCCACATATCCCGATGAATGGAAAAAAGTGTCTGGAAAAAGAGAGACAAATAAATCAAAAAAGCATTTTTTCTTCGGAATCATTGCTGATTTGGCGTATGCGTTCAGTGTAATTCTCATGCTTATATTGAAGACGATTCAATATGGCAAAGAAAATAACTTGAACGATAAGTTTCTTCAAGTACAGATGATTCCTCACAAGGATTCTGGTCCTGAGCAGTTTAAAAGCTGCTTTGTCGATCTCTTGAATGAAGGACTCATTGAGTTCCTTGAAAAGGAAGTTGAGAAAACTTTTGCTTCAGTTCATCTGATGATGAAAAAGGGAAATCCATGTTTAGTATTTGGCTTACATGGTTTTAACCCGGCTTTCATCACAAGCATGACATATGTCATGGGTTTCAAGCTCAATCGACTCATTGGTTTAGACCAAGAGAAGATTAAATATGAACCCTGGACACTGCAAGTTAAAAAGCAGTATCAACAGATCAAGGAAACATATGATGAACCTGAACCAGAGCCTGAGAATGACCCTGTTGAGAAAACTCATGAACCTGTTGTGGAACATGACAAAGTTGAGGAGACTTCTGTCCCAGTTGAGGAAACTCCTGTTCAGAAGATTGACGGAGTCAAATCTTCTCGAGATTCTAAGGTTTTAGACAATGTTCTTCTCTCAAGTCTGAAGTCGTTTGCTAAAGGCTATATCACCGAAGAAGATCTGTTTTCCATTTTCAGGAATCTACCAACTGTCTAAGTCTAGCTTGGACAATAATTTTTTATAATTTAATTCTTACATAAAAAAAATTGATGCATATTAAGAAATTTAGCATAAACTTTCAAGGAGATTTCAAATAAATAATTTTCTTGACAACAAAATGATTTACTCAAATTTCTCTCAGAATTTCGTAATGAACATAATGGTTAACAGAATCTTTAATGGTAATCTGCAAAAGTGTCTGGATGGTAAGAGTCATTTTACCATTTGGAGGCACAAACAGATGGATGAGTTTCCTTATGATGATGCTGTGAAAGGACTTAAGGAAGTGATGTGCCTCATGGCGCAGAACTTAGGACTTGTTGTACTCCTTGTGGGACCAACAAAGATAGAATACAGCGATCATAAAATAAGGAACTTCAAGTTCTTTATCTTTTCTCCCACATACAAGGTAAGCAATGAAATCATATTTGCTGACTATTCAGAAAAGCTTGGCTGTGTTCATGCTTACTCCTTGGGAGAGACTGTATCCTTTATGGATATAGATCTCACAGATGAAATGAGTATTGAACAAATTCTTTATGTTCAATATTCAGCTGAACACGAAGCCAATGCTGATGAAGACTATGAAGCTGATGATGAAGAGGAAGCCGTTTCTGAAGTGGAAGCTGAAGAGGAACCTGAAGCAGATGATGAAGTTGAACCTAAAGGGAGACCTAATTGGTATGATGTTGAGTCTGATGATGAGGATGATGTTCCTGAAGTGGAGACAGAAGATGAACCACAGAATCATCCGTTATCTCAGTTTGGAACTCTGTCACTGACTGAGGTTGATGAAATCCAGAAACAGAAGATACTTCAAATAGCCTATGATTTTCGTGTAAATGGTGATCTGACACAAGAATCATTCAAAGCAATCGAAACTCGACTATTAGCTGACTCGTAGATTGGTAGATGATTCCAATTTAATTTTTTATAAATCATGTAAAATAGTATTAATTTTATCAAATATAGTTTTAATATAAATATTATTTTTCAAAATATTCATTTGTTCTTCTTTTTTAGTTTTTGATATTTTGCTTATATGTACTCCATTTTTATTAGAATTATATTTCATTAAATAAGATTTTATCAAATCATTAGTATTAATAGATTCATATGGAAATAAATAATTATTAATTTTATTAATTGTCTTTTCTATATTCTTTTCCTTAAAATCATCAAAACTGAATACTAACATTTTCTTTTTATTTAATTTTGCTATACATGCCATTTTTAATATATGTTTTGTTTCAAATATAAATCTTAATGTTTCTATTATTAAAGCATGTTCTTCATTTATTTTCTTCATATTTAACATAATATCATAATAAGATAATTTCGTTTTGCATGTATAAATAGATTTTAAATATACTTCAACATCTTTTATTAATTGAACATCTAAATCTAAAATATGAAACATACTATTTAAATAATCTTTATTTGAAAACCATTTATATACTTGATTATGTATTTTTAAAAACCACTCTTCGGGACTAGGTTCATTTACATGATAATTAAAATTTGATACAGATTGTTCATAAGGATCTCTTACAAAATGAATTATTTTTTTAAATTTTAACTGTTTTTTTATATTATAAATAAAATTAGGACTTGCTTGAATAAATATTTGATAACCTTTTGGAAATTTAGAAAAATCTAAATTAAAATTTTTAATTATTTCTTTTTCTTTTATTATATTATTTTCGCAAATAACATTGTTTAATAAATTATAATTTTTAACATATTGTTTATACAAATGAAATAGATTTTTAACTAAAACGCATCCCGTTTTATGATGATATATAACTAATATACTATCCATATTATATAAATTAAAAAATAAATATAATTTTAATTTATGTTTAAAAAAATATATTGTTTGAAAATAATTTATCAAACAAAAAGTGAATACAACCAACAACAATTTTCTTCTTCTTTTTTTTTACAATTTATAAAATCATCTTGTCCTTTTTCATAATTAATTAATAAATTATTAAAATGTTCAAATACTTCTTCATTTATATTATTATTTGAATCAAATAATAAATTTAATAACCAATCATAAATAAACCATCCATCTTCAAATTTTTTTTTTTCATTATAATAGCCATCATTGATTATTTTTTGTCCTATTAATTCAATAATATGTTTATTTTCTTCTACATGAATGTCATCAAAATTTTCATTCATTTCTTTTTTTTTTGATACATAAGTAGATTTATATTTTTCAATTTTGTTTTCTAATGAAACATATCCATAATCAATAATATATACTTTTCCTACATATAAATAATTTATTTTTTTATTATCAAAATATGCTTGATTGGTTGTGATTTCATTATTATTTATCATTAAATTTCCAAAATGTAAATCTTTATGAATAATTCCATTTTTAAATAACAAAATAATGTTATGTACTAATTGTATTAATATAAATAAATAAACAGTTCTTATTTTTTCTTCTTTTATTTCTTCTATAAAATCTTTTACTAAAAAATATTGTCCAAATTTATTAATTTTAGATAAATATACATTAAAATAATGATTCCCATTAATACAATCCATATAAGACATAAAAATAAGTCCAATTTTGTTATCTTTATTTGTTTTTAAATTATTTAATAATATTTTATAATTCACATTTTTTTTATTATCTTTTTCTGATAATTTATTAAAAAAATATAGTATATCTTCTTGTTCATCATTCATATTTTTCTCATAATCTAATAAACATGAATCTATTAAAATTGGTGCTAATTTTGTTTTTTTATATACATATTTTTGACTTTTTACTTCATTAACAAAATAATTATGAGATACATAATATATTTTTTTATTTAAATTATAATAAATAATATCATCTTCTTGACTGTCATTTATAAAAATTAATTTTAAAAATATTTTTGTTTGATTTAATAGAAACGTATATCCTAAACTATATGAACCTCCATTTGTTTGATTTATAATTATTTTATTATTATTTAATATTTTATTTAATAATTCAGGTATATTTACCATTACTTTAACATAATATATTTATTATAATTTTTTTTTAAACGTTTTTAACATTTAATATTAATATTTTATGATTCATGATAAAATGATTCAATATTTTATGATTCATTTTATCATGAATCATTATTTTCTGATTCATATTTATTAATTAATTCTTGTACATGTTTTGGTTGTGTAAATTCTGGTGTTATATATCCTTCATCCTCAAAATATCCAGAAATCATAGATGGTGTTAAATATAAACATGTAGTAAATTTTCCAAAATTATTATGTAATTCATAATAAGTACCATCAATAGACTTATATAACATATGAGTTCTCCTTCCTCCTGATGAACTTCCTATTACTGTAATATTTTCTTTATCATTAAAAAATTTTATAGTACATTCTTTTGCACTAGGAAAGAAATGAGTTGATAATGATGCTTTCATTCCAAAAAAATCACACTTTTGATCTTCAGGTAAGCTATCGATATAATCTTCAATTTCGGAATAAGGCCACATAATAAAAACTATTATTTCTTTAATCTAATAATAGTTTATGGAATAATAATTTATTGTATAAAAAAAATCAATTTTTTTATGGAATAATAAAAATGCAAGATTGATTCATTGTTAAATTTACATTTATTTTCCATATTTCAAATAATTGTTCAATATAATCTTGATTATTTAAAATTAATTTATGTTTTTTTTGAATACTATTTTCATTTTGATTTATATAATAATCAATAATAAAATCATAATCAATAATTTTTAAAACATACGAAAAATAAAAATGTGTTTTATCAATTTTATTTTTATTATCGTTACATATATATATTAACCATTCATGAACTTTATTATTAATTATTTTTTCAAAACTTTTTTCATTTAATTGAATAGTTTCATCTATTATTTTATTATTCGTAAATTCATATTGAATAAAAAATTGTTTAAATCCAATAATTTTATTAATATCTTCATAAGTAGCTTTAATTGAACTTTTCGCTTCAATAATATACTCAATAATATAAATATTATTTTCTTTTCTTAAAATAAGACCATCAATTTCACCTTTACAATCTTTATTATTATTTATTTTAACATTAAATAATTTAAAAATATCAATATTTTCTAAATATATATACTTTTCTTCATTTATTTTTTGATTTAAATCTTTAATATAATTTAATAATAAATGTTTAACATTATATTCAGATTTTTTCCCTATTAATGTTCTTTCACTATTATTAATATTAATTAAATCTTGGTCAATATCATATTTTAATTCAAGTTCCTTAAATTTATTTATTAAATGTTCTAATTTAATTTTGTATTTTTTGAATTGTATAAGTTTATTACTTGTTGTATTTATTGTTTGTAATAATTTAAATTTAACAGATTTACTTGGAAAAAAATTATATAATTCATTAAATCTTTTTATTTCATTCTTCAATCCCAAATCTCTTTTTTTCAGAAGTTGAAATATTTTTTTAATATTAAATAAATATCTTCTAAAATTTAATTTATAAAATAAATTGGATTCATGCATTTTTTTAAATAAACTATTAATTTCATCTATTAATTCTTCATAATTTTCTTCTCCTTTTAATACTATTTTTTGACGAATTACTTTTACATATTTCAAATAATTATTATTTTTTAAATGATTTAAATTATAATGTTCATCAATAAAAGTCTTGAAATCATGATAATCTAATATATTCATATGACACATATCATTTTCTGTAATATTATTTATTTTATTTTTTAAATAATTATTAAGATTCATTAATCATACTATTCATTAATTGATTAGTATTATATATAAAAAAATTTATGTTTTAACAATTTATTTTTATTCATTTTTATTTATTTAAAGGCAGAAGTAAAAGCCTCTAAATATTTTACTTCTGGACTTTTTCCTCTGCAACTTGGTTTTCCAAATATAAATGTTATATAACTAAATTTATTTTTGTATTCTATTTTCTTTTCTCCCATGTATATTATAAAACCTAATACTAATACAATAAAGAATATTAAAAATATAATTTTTTCTATATTTTTTATTAAACTTAATCTTTCTTTATTTTTATTATTTATTTCTTCATTTATTTCTTCATTTATTTTTTTATTATTAATATAATCATTTTTAATTAATTGTAAAATATATAAAATTGCTAATAGAATTAATCCTAATACAAAGAATTTTTTATCACTATTAATCAATAATAACCATAAAAAATATAATTTAATTGAATCTGTAAAAATAACCATAAATTTCTTTTTTTGTGATGAACTATCTGTTAAAACAACAAAAAACATTAATGTTAAAAATGCTATAAAATGTTTTAAATATACATTATTAACTAATAAACTTTGTATTCTACATGGAAATAATTCACCAATATAATTAGATGCAATAATTAAAAATAAGACAAAAACATTCCATATTGGTATTTCTGTAAAATTTAATAATTCCATTTATATAATATATTAATATATTATTTTTTTGATTATTTTTATTGAATTCAATTTATTTATTAAATTCATGGATTCCATTCATTTGATTTACAATTACCTTTACATAAAACCCATTTCTTACTTCAAATTTAGTTTTTATATATTCTTGAAATTCTTTAACATCAAAATGATGAACCTTAAATAATTGATATAAATCTCCAATATTCTTTATTCCATGAAATTCAAAATTCATTCTTTTATCATAATATAATAATTTATTTAATCTTTCTTCAAATATAAATGCACTACTTAATTGATTTCTTGTATATTTATTAAAATCATCATAAAATTCATTACATTTTACAAATATTTCCAATAAACACATACAATCATCCAATGAGTTGTGATAATTAATTTCTTCATTTTTCTTTATTTTAATTAAATTTTCATAAACAGTTGCTAATTTATAATTAGGTTTCAAATCTGGAAATTTATTTTTAATCAAAGGCATTACATCCATAAAATACCAATTAACAGGCATTTTATGATTCACTAACTTAAATCCACGTTCTAATACAATTTGGTCAAACCCAAAATTATTATAAGCAACAAAAACAACATCTTTTCTTCCATAAACTTCTCTTATAACATCTTTAACTTTTTGAACTAATTGGTCCAATGTTAAAGCATTACTTTCTTTTAATTTTTTTTCATCAATTTTGTGTATTTCAGTAGCAGCAATTATACCATCAAAAGGATACACATATTCATTTAACAAAATTGTACCATCAGTACTTAACATTGTCATTTGCATAATTGAATTGTCTAAAACATTAATTCCGTTTGTTTCTAAATCATAAATAATATAATTCATATTTATTATTTTGTTATTTGAATTCCTTTAAATAATTTTCACATAAAAATTATTTATTTTTATTAATAAAATATAAATATTGAATTTAAAGAAAATATAAAAAATACAAATTAACAAATTTATAATTTTTGCCAAACATCTAAATCTCTTATTTTTTTTTCTGAATTAAAATTATATGTTATTTTACCAATATGTTTAATATGTTTATGATTTTTCATATATTGAATATACAAAGGATAATAAGGAACATAAATAACTAAATAACCGCCTTTTTTAAGTGCTTTAATATTTTTTTCAACTAAAACAAGTAAAAAATCTTTTACCCATTTATTTTTAGTTGGAAATTTTTCTAAAGATTGAGTATTTGATTTTTCATAGGTTTCTACATCAAAAAAAGGAGGACTTGTAAAAGCTAAATCATACTTTTTTTTAATGACTACTTCTTCAAAAGGTTTTTTTAGTACATTATAATGTTTTTGTTTTTTTTCTGTTACTAATGTTTCTATTATATTTTTATATTGTGGTTCTAAACATTCAGAAGGGTCATAACCTTGATATTTACAACCATAAGCCATTGCTCCAATCATTCTATCACCCCAACCTGCAGATGAATCTAATACAGTTTTTGGTTTAAATAATTGATAAACATAATAAGCTATTAATACATTAAATTTATTACAATATTTAGTATTGGAAAAATACATGGCATTTCTAAATTTTTTTAATGAAAATTTTTTATTTGTTTTTGATGAAATATAAGACTGTTCTAATATTTTATTTTTATGTTTGTTGAAATATTCAATGGGACTATCTTTTTTACCTATAAATCTACATTTAATGCGACATTCTTCAGTAAAATAATCTGTTATTAAACTAATTTTTTCATAATGATTCCAATGTAAATTAAAATGAATTTTATTAGATGTATTGAAATTTAATTGATTTTTTATTTTTTCTTTTTTTAATTTTTCAAATATTTTTAATAATTGTTCTTTAGTTATTAATGTACTTGTATATGGATATGGATAACTACTCATTACTATTAAATTATATAATTTATAAATATTTATTTTTTAATTTAATAATATTTGTGCTTTTTCAATATCACTTCTAAGGTTTTTTAAATGTATTAATTCATCATTCCAACAATGAATACAATCACTTACACTTAAAACAAATTTTGGTTGAATAATTGGAAATATACCATTAAATAATTTTTCAGAGCGATTTTTATGAAAATCTGAACTAATAATTGTATAAGTAAAATCATGTAAAGGATAATTTTCTTGTATCCATTTCTTTAAATAAGCAAAATTTTCAGCACTATTAGTTGATTCTTCATCCATAATAACATTAATATCTTTAAAATTTTTCATTTGTTTATTTAATTCATTGTACATTAATGATGATTCAGTATTTCCTTTCATTTGTTTCATACTTCTTAAAAAATATTTTTTTATTCCACCCGATAAATAAAGTATTCTTTTTTTATTTGGATTTTCATGTTTTAAATATTGTATAGTAGTTTCAATTCTTTGATTTTGAATATTTGGATTATTATTTCCTAAAATAATAATTAATTCAGTTAATCCATGTACATGAATAAATAAAGTAAATAATAATATACTAATCATTTTCATTTGTTTTCGGTTTTTGATTATTTTTGTTATAAATTATAAATTAATTATTCAATTTTTTTCCCAGTTATGTACATTTTTTTTAATTTTAAATTTACCATTTTGTTTGTAAATTGAGTATTTTATAGTATTTGCCATTGGCTTACATTCCCATAAATAAAATTCACCTTCGCCTATTTTAACGTGATATTTTTTTTCTATTTCTTTTAACATATTTATGATTTTTGCTTCAAATTCATTATAGTATAAAGGTGAATCTTGACATAAACTTATATGTATGTTATTTTCATCTAAATTAAGATGAAAATTACGTTCTAATATTTCAACAAATAAATCATCTAATTCTCTTAATTGTTCAGGTAAAATCCATTTATTATCAATATTTTCATTTTTTAAAATACCTTTCCATATTGTAGGGTATTTTTCTAATACATTTGTATCTGTCCAATAATAACTCATTTATCTTATATAATTATTAGTAAAATATTAAATCAATTTTTATTTAAAAAAAATTGATTTATTTGTAAAATAATAAAATATAAATATAAAGAAAAATAGATTATATATACTATAAAATAATGAACACATTTTATTCACAAAAGCAATTTGATAATTTAAATAAAGAATATGATGAATTAGATAATAATAAAAATATATATATTTATTATGTAGTTGAAGATCCACAAAACAAAAAAAAAATTGTTCAAGTAACAGAAGTAACAAAAAATCCGAGTATTTTATTTGATGATGCTGTAAATTTAGGCACAGTTATTAAACATTTAGGTAGTTTTACTGAATATAAAAGTGTAGATGAATTAAATAAACTTTACAAAAAATAAAAATATTTATTAGTATTAATGAAGTACTTTATTAAAATATGTTATAAAACCAAAAATATATACAGAGACCAATATGGAAACATGTTGAAAAATAGAAAAATTATAGAAAACTTTGATAAATTATATATAGCACCAAATTATAAAGATATTAAATTTTTTAATACAAAAAGTAAAATATATGCTTCAGGTATTGACAATAAAGGACGCACACAATATAGTTATAATGAAGAGTTTAAAGAAAAAAGGGAAAGTAAAAAATTCAAGAACTTAAAAAGATTTATATCTATTAATGAAAGACTTGATAAAAAAATAAATGATGATTTAAAACAAACAAGAATTACTAAAAATAAATTAATAGCAGTTATATTAAAATTAATGAAAATATGTAATTTTAGAATAGGAAATGAAGCATATGAAAAAGAATATGGTTCAATTGGTATTACAACATTACAAAAAAAACACATTAAATTTAAATCAGATAAAACAATTATAGAATTTATTGGAAAAAAGGGAGTATTAAATAGTTGTACATTTAAACATCCAAAAATGCAAAGTATATTAAAATCATTAATAAATAAAAATAAATATTTATTTTCTTATAATAATGACAATAAAGTATTAAAACATGTTAATAATAATGATGTTAATGAATATTTAGAAGAATTTGGAGTAACAAATAAAGACTTAAGAATGACAAATGCCAATTATTTATTTTTACATTATTTTAATATTTATACAAAAAATATGAATTTTAAATTACTAAATGAAAAAGAACAAAAAAGAATTATTAGAGAATGTGCTGTTGAAGTATCAAAACAACTTCATAATACCGTTCATGTTATATTAAATAGTTATATAAGCAAAAATTTAATAGAAAAAGTAAAAAATGTAAATTATAACAAAAATGCTAAAATTAAAGACCAAATCAAAAGATTAATCAATGCATAACTTTTAGATTCTTAATTTTTTAATTCATGCATTTTTAATGTTTTATTCATATATGGTAATATTTCTTTATCATGAGTAATAACAATTAATGTTTTATTTTTTAATTCGCTCATTAATAATTTAATAACTTTTTTTCTTGTTTCTGCGTCTAATGATGTCAATGGTTCATCAAATGCATAAATATATCCATCTTTTAATACTCCTCGTATAATCATAGTCACTTTTTGCATTCCTAATGATAAATTATTACCATTTACACCCGAATTTGTATGTATTGAATTATGAAGTTTATTAAAAACAATCATTAAATCATATTTATTTAATATATCAATAACATTTTGCTCATTTTTATTAGTTCCATATAACATATTACTTAAAACTGTTTTATTAAACAAAGTAGTTCGTTGATTAATATAAACTATCTTCGAGCGTAAATAGCTTGTATCTAATTTTTTAATATTTATATTATCAACAAGGATTTCTCCTTCTTGAATATCATGTAAATCAATTAATAATTTCATAATGGTTGTTTTACCGGAACCTGATTGTCCCATAACAGCTACTTTTTGTTTATCATTGATTGTATAATTAAAATTTTTGAATATATATTTTTTATTATTATAACTAAAGGAGACATTTTTAAATTCAATTTTACCAGATTTCAAATGTTTATCAATTATGTCTCTTTTTTTTAAAGTAAGTATTTCATTTAATAATGTTTCATTAGATTTAATAATTCCTGTATAATAAATAATATTTGATAATTCACTATTTATTTCAAATAAATATTCTGTTGAAGAACCTAATGTGATAATAATAGAAATAAATGCTACTGTACTTAATTTTTTATTTTTTAGTCCATAATAAGAAATAAATAATAAAAGTATTACACTTAAAATAATAATAAAATCAGCTATTGTTATATTTGTTTTTTCTACCCAATAATTTTTAATATATTGTCTTCTTAATATATTTTCATCTTTTACAAATTTTATTATTTCATTATTTTGTTCATTATTTATATAAATATTCATTAGATTTGATAATCTATCTGTTAAATTTTCATTATTTTTGTATAATATATTAAATTTTTTGACTGAATTATTAACTTGTTTATGTGCATTTAAATAATATAAGAATAAAACAACAATGACTGAAAATAAATATATAAGTCCAATTTTCCAATCTAAAATAAAATAATAAATGCATATTGATATTAATCCAAATGATGTTGATAATAAATAATTACATGTATTCTGAAATAAACTTAATATTGCTGAGTTCAATTCAAAAAGTTTTGATAATATTTCACCAATTTTAACATCCTTGAAATCATTTGAATATTTTTTTATAAAATTATTAAAAAATAATTCACGTAAATATTTAAAATAACTAGGAATAATTAAACTTTCTAAATAATGCTTTGATAAAAATAATATTCCAATAATTATATATATTAAACAAATTAATACCATTAATCCAGGAACATTATTTTTAAATATATTCTTTATATCAAATATTGATTCCAATTTTGTATTCTTATGTATAATATCGAATAAATTACCATACACTCTTGATAAACCAACACTTTGAATTGGATAAATTATAGCAATAATTAAAATAAAACTTATTACAATAATATAATTTTGTTTTACAAAATCGTAAAATAAAACTTGAATAAGCATTACTAATAAAAAATATTTTTTTTTTAAAAACTTAATAAAAAATGATTTTTTTTAATATATTATTGATTATATAATTTTTTGTAATAATAATGTTAAATTATAGTTCTAGTTATGTTTATAATACTAAAGAAAAAGATATTGAAGATATAGTATCAACAAATAATATATCTATAAAAAAAAATACTTTAATTCCAGAAAAAGATGAAAAAATAATCAAAGATTTTGTTAGTGATTTATTAAAAATTCAATTTCAAAAAAATGAAGAAATAAATAAAAAAATGTTTCAAGTTGCTTTATCTAGATTAAGAAAAAAATATAATATTAATCCAAAAAAATCTCAATTATACTTTATTTATAGGCAATGGAAATATAAAAAATTAATTAATGAAAATATTGAATTAGAAAAATTATTAATCACTAAAGAAATGCGTTCATATTCAGGTGTCTTAGTTGTTTCTGTTATTATGCCTCCTGACGATTTCTCATGTAAATATGATTGTCATTATTGTCCAAATGACCCTCGTTATAGTAGAAGTTATTATCATGGTGAGCCTACTGTGATGCGTGGAGAAAGAAACAATTTTGATGCTTATAAACAATTTCATGAGCGTATAATATCTTATTTTATTAATGGTCATAATATTGATAAGATAGAAGTAATTATATTAGGAGGAACATTTTCATGTTATGACCCTAAAATATGTGAAAATTTCATGATAGATTTATTTTATGCGGCAAATAATGTTTTTGAAGATCAAGACAATTTAAGACCTAAATACGATTTAGAAAAGGAAAAATATTTAAATGAAGTAGCATTAGCTCATATTATTGGAATAACTATTGAAACAAGACCAGATAAAATAAGCAAGTATGAATTAAGAAGATTTAGAAAATATGGAGTAACAAGAGTTCAAATTGGTATTCAACATACAGATGATTCTATACTAGAAAAAATTAATAGACAATGTTATCAAATAGATACAATTAATGCTATTAAATTATTAAAAGATAATTGTTTTAAAGTAGATATTCATATTATGCCGGATTTACCAGGTTCAAATTTAGAAAAAGATAAGTTAATGTTTGATAAAATAATCAATAGTGATTTATATCAAGCAGACCAATGGAAAATATATCCATGTAATGTTTTAGAATTTACAAAAATCAAAGAATGGTATGATTCTGGTGATTATAAACCATATGCTGAAAGTGATTTTGATGGATTTTTTCAATTAATTATAGAAGTTATGAAAAATATTCCTCCTTGGATTCGTATAAATAGAATTCAAAGAGATTTTCCTGGAAATTATATTGAAGGAGGGAATAAATATACAAATTTGCGTCAAATGTTAGATGATTATTTAAAGAAAAATAATTTAAAATCTAAAGATATTCGAAGTATGGAAATAAAGAATAATTATTCAACTATTAGTATTATTAAATTAGTACGAGTAGATTATAAAGGCTCATTTGATAATGATATATTTTTAAGTCATAAATCATGTACTTGTAGTATATGTTTTTATTATATTTTATATTTATGTTTAAGTTTCCTATTAGATTTATTTGGAATTCATTATTCATATTATGGTTGTGGAAATGAAGATAAAATATATAGTTTTTTACGTTTAAGAATTAATAAAAATGATTACAATAACTGTTTCTCAGATGCATATAAAAATAAAGGAAAAATTAGAGAAGTTCATGTTTATGGAAGAGTCAATACTACATATTCAAATAATAATATTAAATCATCACAGCATATTGGGTTAGGAAGAAAATTAATAAATGAAGCAGAAATTATAAGCAAAAATGAAGGATGCAATGGTATGATGATTATTTCTGGTGTTGGTACTCGAAATTATTATAGAAAATTAAATTATGAAATAGATTATGGTTTAAAAAACCACGGAGAGTTTATGATAAAAGAATTTTAATTTTTAAGATAAAATAATTTTTAATTTATTCAATAATTAATGATACTAAAAAAAATAAATGAACATTTAATAAATAATAATACAACCTATATAAAACATTTTATAAACACTTTTTTATTTTCTATATTTTTAGGCGTTTATGCGTTCAAAATATTCATTCATTCATTTTTACCTTTTTTATTTATTGATGTAGATTTAGAAGTTATACAATATGGTTCTGAATATCTAAAAATAATCTATAAAGATTAAATTTTTAAATATATATAAAAAAAATGTAGTTTATATATATAAAGATGTCGTCTAATGATGAAAAAAAAGTAGATGAAAATTTAGTTAATATTAACATAGAACCTGTTGTTGAAGTTGCTAAAGAACCTGAACCTGTTGTTGAAGCACCAAAAGAGTATGAACCTGTTGTTGAAGTTGCTAAAGAACATGAACCTGTTGTTGAAGTTACTAAAGAACATGAACCTGTTGTTGAAGTTGCTAAAGAACATGAACCTGTTGTTGAAGTTGCTAAAGAACATGAACCTGTTGTTGAAGTTGCTAAAGAAGAAGTTCTTACTGAAGTAAAAATTGAAGAAAAAAAAGATGATATTGTTGAAGAAGAAAAAAAAGAAGATGTTACTGAAGAAGAAAAACTTTTAGAAGTTGAAGAAGTTAAATATGATGAATCAAAATTATTAAATTTAGGTAAAATCTTAGGTGATTTAATTGCTGAAGAAACAAAAATAAATGAATTAAAAGTAAATTTGAAATTAAATAATGAATTTATTGAATTAATGAAAAAAATGAATGAAGTATATCCTGAATTATTAAAAGAGATTGATATATCATTAATTGATATAATAGCTGATAAAGTTATTGATTCACATGATATTCCAAATTTAATTGTTTTAGTTAAAAATATTTATAAAAAATTTACTGAACAAGATAAATTCAAAAAAATAAATAAAATTTCTTTAGAAGATTCTATTAATTTTATTAAAAACTTACTTTTAATTTTAATTGAATTAGGACATATTAAAGTTAATAATAAAGAAAAAGTTATTTTAATTATTGATTTATGTATTGATTTATTAACTTCTTCTATTGACTTAACACAATCTTTATTTCAAAAATTAAAAAGTTGTATGTGTTAAATTGACTTAAAGAATTATTATATAATAAATATATAATGAAATTTCTTAAACCAATACTACTTTTTTTGTCAGCAACTTCCGTTTTTTCTAATAATGAAGATTGTAAAATTATGCCAAGAGCCAATTGTGTAAGTTTTAGTGTTAGTTCTGGAACTGGATGTGCATGGATGTGTAATTATTGTCAAGAACAATTAGGAACAACAAATTATTATTTTCCTGATGGAGTTTGTTCTTACAAAGAAGGAGGTTGTCAAGGAAACCCTATGGTTGGTGTTACTTATACATGTTGTTCTAATTAATTATTAAATATAATTAACTTTTTTTATAATTATGAAATAAAATATATTTTTATTTGAAATATTTATAATAGTTTCGTAAAACACGAAAACCATCATCAATATTATAGTTAATTAATTCTTTATTTTTTATTTTTTTGCATCTTTATAAAAAAAACGCGTATAATTTGCAATATATGTAGCTTTATTTTTAATAAATTTAGTATTTTTAATTTTTAATAATACTTTACCAAAATTGAAATTTGGATATATAATTTTCCAATTTCCATATTTATAACCATATGTATGACATATTCTTAATTTTGCTCTATATAAATTTAATATAGCTTGTTTATTCATAGTTTTATAAAATAATAGTATTTATTATTTAAGTATATTTTATTATAAAAAATTATTTTTGAACAGAAGGAACCCAATATATATTTCTATCTTTTTCTAGTCTTTGACTAATAACAATTTCACCTTTTGGAGTTAATTTTTGTTGATATACCTTACATTTATAATGAATACCTTTATTAATTAAAGATTTATATGCAGATTTAATAATTTTAATTAATTGTTTACATATTTCTTTTCTTTCTTTTAGGTTAATGTCTTTATTGAGTCTATATGGACTTATTTTAGCTTCATAACAAGTTTCGCTGCGTATATAATTACCAGCACCTGAAAAAATAGATTGTTGGATTAAAAATTCACCTAATTTCATGTTTGGTTTTTTATTCATGGCTTCATTATAAGAATCAAATTTAATTTTATCGTGTATTAAATCAGGTCCTATTTTATTTAATACTTTTTCTAGTTCATCTTCATTTAATATACTTAATGTACAAAAATTACGTAAATCTTCAATATAAAAATCTCCCTTGGATGTAATAAACTTAATATGAGAATGTTTTCCATTAGTCTCAACTAAATGACCATAATTTAATTTAATACATAATATTATTTTGTTAGAAAAAGTAATGTAAATAAATTTACCTTTATTTTTAATAGAATTTATTTTTAATGGTAATTCTTTTGTTAAATTATGAAAATGTTTAGGAAGTGGATGTCTTGAATATCTTCCACTTTGAATTATAATATTTTTTAAAGTTGATTTTTTGAATTTATTGTTAAATAAATATGTCATATAAGATATTTCAGGACCTTCAGGCATAAAATATATAAATATATTTAATTTTAGTAAATAAGAAAAAAATCTTTATATATTTTAGTCATAATAAATGAAATACTTATACTTAATTGCGTTAGGAGGTTTAAATGATATATTATGTAGAATTCAAAAATATGTATATTATTGTATTAAAAACAATAGATTATTATTTATAGATACAAGATATGGGACATATAAATATAATATATTTAGATTTATACATATTCATCTAGATTTAATTATACAAAAAATAAAATATTTTGATAATATAAATATCAATAAATTAAATTTTTATCCCAAAGGAATAAAGAATGATTTTAAAAAAATAATAAATAATAATTTTAATATTAAATCTAATCAATATGATTTAAGATTTAATAATAAAGAATTAGATCATGATGTTATTATTTGTGCAGAATCTGGAGGAGGAGATTCTTTTCCATTTTTTTATAAACATATAACAATCAATAATATTATTAAAAAATATGTAATAGAAAAAGCTAAATTAATAAAAAAACCATATATAGCTATTCAAATAAGAAATACAGATATAATAACTGATTATAAATCTATATATCTAAAAAACAAAGAGTTAATTCATAAATATGATTACGTTTATATTGCTACAGACAATAAAAATGTAGTTCAATATTTTAAACATAAAAATTTAAATGTTAAAAATTTTACTGAATTTCCAAAAGAAAAACATAAAAATTTACATACTTCAAATATATCATGTGAAACAAAATTTAAAAATTTATTTACTGATATGTATATGATATTAAATGCTGAAAAAGCAATTCTTGAATCAAACGGAGGATTTTCTGATTTATTAAAAGAGTGTTATAAAAGAAAAAATTATATAATAAATAATAAATTTATTTAATTATTTAAATTTTTTAATAATATCTGTCATAGTTGTTGCTATTGTATTAATTTGTTTTTCAAATTTATTTTTATCATTAATATTTAGATCATATTTTATATGAGAAACTCTATCATCATTCCAAACTTCACTAAAAAAATTTTCAAAATTATTATTTAAAGTAAATAAATGATTTGTTCTATTTTTTACTCCTGAACTCATTTTTTCAATAATATTTTTTTGTTCTAAAAAAGATAATTTATTAATAATAGGACATGCTAATTCAATTAAATATAAATCACCTAATGAACAAATATCTTGAAATATATTAATTTCTTCAAATAGTTCATTCGATATATATATTTTTAAAAATTGTTGATCTTTATTTGATATTTCTATCCATCTTTTTAATAAATATAAGTAACTATTAAAATTTTTTTTAATAATACTTAATTCATCTTTCACTTTATCTTGAAATAAAATTATTTTATCTTCAAAATAGGTTTTTAATTCTTTTTTATTATGTTTTTCATCATAAATCATATTTCTGTAAGATTCAATGTATTCAACTTTTTCATTATCAATATATTTTTCCAAATCTATCATTTTATGAATAACATAATCATAATAATGATGAAATATAAGTATTATTTCATCATTTAATTTAGATTTTCTTAACATAATATCATATTTAATCATTTCTTGTTCTAAATCATCTAATTCTTTTTTTAAATTCATTTTAATCACATTTTTTAATATATATAAAAATAATTCATTATCATATATATTATTTTTATCTTTTATTGTATTATTACTAATTTTAAAGTCTTTACGAACATCTAATAAATAATTATATATTTTCTCTTTTTCATTAGAATCCGAAAATTTAATTTGTTCAAATAATTCTTCAAAATTATTTCCGTAAATGATTAAAATAATGATTTTTTTTTGATTTGAATTTAATTTTGACATTAATTCTGGATTTTTATTTTCCCAAATAAAATGTATTAATTGATACATTAGATTACTTAATGGCGTACATATATAATTTGAATAATTATCATATAAATAATTTAGAAATATAGGTCCAATCATTTTATTGTTTTATTATTTACTACAAAAATATAAATAATTATAATGAAAAGATATAAAATTATTCAATTTATTTTACTTTTTTTTAACAAATTTAGTTTTTTTATGTAAGGGTTTTTTTATTACTTTTTTACTTATTTTCTTGGAAAATGACTGTCTATTATTTTCTATTTTTCGGTCACATTTATCCATATCTTTTTTATAGTAAGTTTTTAATACTTTAAGTACATCAGCTGGAATTTTAGATACTAAATTTAATTTTAATATATTAATTCCTTTACGAGCCATAAATAATTCATTATAAATTACATATTGTGAAGCATTTTTTATTGTTAAACTGCTATTTCTATCAATTTTACATAATGTATTTTTAATTGGATAACATGTTTTATATGTAAATGATTTTTTATCATGTAATTTTGCGATATTTGTTATTCCACCTATACAAAAGGATAATATAATATTATGGATAGGGTCTTTTAGTATATTTGTTTTTGTATTATTAATAACATTACCTCCTTTTTGTGAAATTTTATTAGATTCATTATTTATTAAAACATTATCAATATTTTCTAAATTCTTGGATGTCATTATTTTTTTTATAATAGTAGTAATATCTCTTGTTTTTGATTTAATAGCATCCCAATGAGAACTTTCATCTTTACTTACAAAAATATTGGGTCTTATTCCGTTTTGAATGCACCACATTTTTGCTGTTTTATTATTTATTCTATGTAATTTTTTAGCACTAACTTTTTTATTAGATTCATTTTCACTATTAGAATTAGTTTCTTTATTTGTATTACCATTATTACCATTATTACCATTATTAATATTTTTTTGTTCATGTTTTTTCATATAATTAACTATTTCATTATAAATATTTAGCAAACTGATAAAATCACCATAAGAACTATAAAATTTCTTTTGTTTTTTTTCTATTTCAGATTTTTCTTTTTCAATTTCTTTATTAGACATACTTCTTTTAGAGGGTCTATATTGTAAAAATAAACCTTCAAAACGATTATCAATTGCCATACCAATTAATACAATATGTGCTACATCATATAAACAATTTAATTTAGCAGAAACAAGTAATGCTTTTGAAATATTAGGTTCAAATTTTCTAAATTTACTAATGGCTTTTCCTAAATCGGTCAAAACACCAGTATCGCTAGTAGAAGTAATTGCACCTAAAGTGTATAATTTAAGAAAACTTGAGTTTAAAATAATATCTTTTGGAGGATCCATTAATCCATTTAAATAATTTTTGAGATCACCAATATTTTTAATGTATTTTAATAATAATAAATCTAACATATCGGTACATATGTCTGTTTTTTGAATATCTGGTAGTGTAAAATCAGGAAATTTTTCATATTCACTTTCAGTAAATAATCGATAACATGTGCCAGGTTGAGTTCTTCCTGCTCTTCCTTTTCTTTGTGTAGAACTTGCCTTTGATATATATTCTTCTAATAAACTTCTACTATCTAATATAGGATTATAAGATGATTCCATATGAAGTCCATTATCAATAACAAAAACAACACCATCAATAGTAACAGATGATTCTGCGACATTTGTTGAAATGACTATTTTTCTATCAAATGGATTATTTGGGTCATTACTTGGATGGGTTTTATATTTAAATTTATCAATTGCGTAATCTTTATCTTCATCTGATGTTTTAGAATCTAATAAAGTAATAAATGGATGTGAATCAGGTACTTCTTTTACTTTTGATTCTAATAAAGATTTTAAATTTTTTCCATCTCTAGATGCTTTCATGAAAATTAAAATATCACCTTCTTTTTTACTTTTTAAAATATCAATAGTTTTTTTAACTGCTTCAGGAATCCAATCAGTTGGTTGTTTTTTTTCAAAATCAATCTTTACTTCATGAGAAACTCCTTCTATTTCAATTGTATTAAATTTTATATTTTTATCATTTTTTAAATAATAATTTTCAAAACCTTTTGTATCAATTGTTGCACTCATTAAAATAAGTTTAAAGTCTGGTCTTTTCTTTATAATTTCTTTCATTAATAATATTAAAAAATCTGTATCAACAGTTCTTTCATGAACTTCATCAATAATAGCGCAGTCATATTCACTTAAAAGATTATCACCATTTGTAATTAAGGATTTTAAACTTCCTGCTGTTGTAAAAACAAGTTTTGTATTTGCATTCATATTTCTATTTCCACTTACGAAATATCCCACTTCTTGTCCCATTAAAACATCTAAACACTTAGCTGAATATTCAGCATTTTTTCTTGCTAATACTCTTTTTGGCACTGTACAAATAACTCTTTTTTGAAAATTAAAGGCTTGTAATGCTACTTTAGGAACAATGACTGTTTTACCAACTCCTGTTCCTGCTTTAATCATGGTTATATTATTAGTTCTAATCGATTTTAAAATCTTAGATACATGAGAATACATAGGAAGATTTGTCCAATTATAAGCAAGATTTTTATAAGTTACTTGATACATTTTACCTACTAAAGGACCACTTGGATATTTATCTTGTAATGTAGAATAATAATTTTGATATTCTTTTCCAGTTAAAGGATTAATATTTTTTCCTAAAGGGTCATAAAGACCAATTTTTTTTTCAAATTTATTTTTTAAATTTTTATTTAAATAATTATTATAAAACGCATAATTATTTAATTTTTGAATATATTGATTCATATTTGAATTATTTGTTGAATTACTTGAATTACTTGAATTACTTGAATTAGTAAGTTTTATATTTTTTATTATATTTTTTAATTTTTCAGGTTTCTTAGGTTTATTATTTGATTGAATTTTTGTTGTTTTTGTTGGTTTGTTATTAGAACCTAATCCAAACATAGATAACATTAATATAAAGCAATATAATTATTAATTTTAATAAAATAATTTAATTAGTTCTAAAAATAATAGAGTTAGTATTTAATTCTATAGTATAGTTTTTCGACATACATAATTTAATATTTTTATCATAATTTTCTAAAATAAAATCAATAATTTTTAATTTTAATCCTATAAGTTTATATTTATGAAATATTTGAATGATTAATTTTTTCAATACATATTTTTCTTTTATTATTTCTTGTTTTTTTATAGTAAAATTATTATTTTCAAAACTAATATTCTTTACTAAATCATTCAAAATATATGTTTGAAATATATTATTTATTTCATTTGATTCTTGTCCTAATTGTAATAAATTATTTTTATAATTATTTCCATAACAATCCATACAATCTGGAAATATTTTTCTTCTCATTTTACCTCTACAGCTCCAATCAGGAGTACTATCTAAAAAGTAAGGTATTTGGTAGCTATGTGCATAATCAAAAATAGCATTTTTAAATACATGTAATAAAGGTCTATAAATAGCAACATTCATTATTATATTCATATCTTTAATAACAACTAAATCAGTTATTTCACGATTTCCACGCATTATATTATTAAATATATTTTCAACAATATCATCTTTATGATGTGCTAATAAAACACCTTGTAAATGAAATTGTTTCATTAATGTTTCATAAAATTCATATCTTAATTGAGTTGTTCTTTTTTCATAAACATCTCTTTTAAATTCGTTTCGTTTAAAATCATGAGTTATATATTTTAATTCATAACCTTTACTAGAGCAATATTGAATCAAAAAATCTTTTTCATCATTTGATTCAGGACGATTGTTATAATCTATATGACAAATATAAATATTTAATTCATTTATGTCATATTGTTTTATATGATGAAGTATGTCAAATAATACCATTGAATCAACACCTCCACTCAATGAAATTAAAATCTTTGTTAAATTATATTTTTTTACAAAATCAAGTAAATCTTTGTATAATATTTCATTATTTGTATTTTGAGTACATATGTTTTCTTTAGGTGCATATTCTAAAAGATGATTAAATTGGTTATAAAGATTCATTTTTAAGAAATTGAAAAATGAAAATCAATTTTATAAAAAATATTAAAAATTTTGCTTATCCTTGCAGGATAAATTACTTACGCAATTTATCCATTTTACGCAATTTTTTATCCTGCTTACGCAATTTTTATTTAAGTGAAAAAATGGCATATTTTATTTTTTTTACAGGGAAAAGTTTGATTCATATTTTTAAAAAATAAATAAATATTTTTCTTGTTTATCCTGGCAAATATTTATTTATTTTTTATTTTTTCATCAATAAATATATTTTATTTATATTATTTATTATTTTAATAACATAATTTATTGATTATTATTATTATTAATTTAACTTTATTGATATAATAGACTACTATTTTACCAATGATTTTTTTATAAAAATATTCTTTTTTTTCATTTTTTTTATTTGGATTTTATCGTAAAAAAAAATATTTAATGAAAATATTATTTTTGTTACAATAATTTTTTTTCAATATTTAAAATTTGCCAAAATTTGCCATTTTTACCTGTTTTTTTTAACCGGCATAAAATATCATTATAAAAAATTCTTTTTTTTTAATTAAACAATACTATCCTTGTGCGTTAAAAATAAGGATTTTTGCAAATGAACCTTTTTTATAAAAATGGTCGATAAAAAATGGAAAATTTTCCATTTACTCAGGATTTTAAAAAATGAGTAAAATTTTTACTGCAAATGAGTAAATTTTTACTGCAAAAATGCGTTTGCAGTAAAATGAGTAAAATGAGTAAAAAATGAGTAAAAAAAAATCCATGGTTTTAAGAATATTTTGCACTTTTCTGCATTTTTTCGTAGCAAGTTTTAGTTGCAGACAACTTTTTCGTAGGAAGTCGACGAAAATCGGCGATTTTTGAGTTCACCATTTTCGGCACCAAGAGAAATTTTCCGATTTTTTTGACCAAGAAAATCCCCGATTAATTTTATGAAATGGCGTTTTTTTTCAAAATTTCATTTTTGGAAAAAAAATTTAAGAAATGGATAAATTTTTTACGCAATTGGAAAATTTTTTTTTTTCATCAATATTTTCGACTATTTTTATAAATCTTTTTGAACATTTTCCCTGTTTCATTTTTTTGCAAAAAACACTAGGATAAAAATTTTACGCAGAGAATCGTTGCGTAAAAAGCTTATCCTTTGCGTAAAATTTTTATCCTGCACGATTTTGCAAAATTTTAAGAAGGGAAAAATCACAATAGATTTTTAAAAAAAAACCAAAATTTTTGCTCTTGATACGTTTTTTTGATTTTATCAATAAATTCATTTTTTTTATATTTTTAAGCAAAATATTATTATATTAAAAAAGTAAAAAAAATTGTCTCTTGATAGTGAAATTGCAAAAATGATGATTTTTCCATTTTTGCAGGATAAATGGTTTCTTGATCAATAAATGAAAATATAGTATAATAGTAATGATAATAATAAGATAATAATTTAAAATATATACTCAGAAAAAACTACTCTAAATTTACGCAATGAAAAAAAACTTTGTTTTACATATTTTCTTCCACGAAAAAAAATGTTCAAAAATGAAATTTCATTTTTAAAAATAAAAATATGTAAAACACGTTTTTTTTTTCTGGTGCTAAATGCGCAAAAATGACTATCAGTAACCATCAATATATACTTTTTTTACTAATATAATTAAACATAAATAAATGATAAAAAAAACATATTTTTTTTTGGTGCTAAATGCGCAATTTTTTTTCTATTTTTTTCTATTTTTTTATCAACATACTTTTTATTTTTTATTATTTAAATTGTTAATAACTCAATAAAAAAAAATAAAACAAAAAAATACATTTTGCGCATTTAGCACCAAAAATCAATGGTATCAATATTTACCCTGAAAAATGACTAAAAAAATAAATGCTAAACAAATGAAATCCCTGAAATGAGTTTTGAGTAAAATTACTTAAGTAAAAAACGTGCATAATGATGCTAAATGCGGAATTACCACTTACGAAAAAAAAATTAACGTGTGCCATTTTTTTTTTTTTTTGAAAAGACCACTTACGAATAATAAGGCACCCATATGTCTGAATTACGCAGTTACGTGTGCCATTTTTGACTGAAAAAAAAAGCAAAATCGCCGATTGCACTTTTGACCACCTACGAATAATAAGGCACCCATATGTCTGAATTACACAGTTATGTGTGCCATTTTTGACTGAAAAAAAAAGCAAAATCGCCGATTGCAATTCTGACCACTTACGAAAAAAAAATTTCAAAACACAAATTATCCAAAAAAAGGGCACACATGTTTCTGAATTATACAGTTATGTGTGCCATTTTTGCCTAAAAAAATGACACTTTTTTTTCATGAAAAAAACAGCACACGGTAAGCATCTGAATTACGCATTTTCGTGTGCCATTTTTTCTGAAAAAATAAAAAAAAATCAAGTAAAAAAAACGAAAAATTACGCTAAATGCGCAATCAAAGGATTTAATATTTTAGTTATTAAATATCAAATATAAACCAATTAAAATTAAAATAAAGTAAAAAAAGTAATTTTTATTGATAAAATGAAAAAATCAAGTAAAAAAAACGAAAAATTACGCTAAATGCGGAATTAAAGAAATAATAATTTATATTATTATATATATTATTATATATATTGATTATTAAACAATGAAAATATTTATTTATTGTAAAAAATATATTTATTGATAAATTGGAAAATTAATTTAAAATTCAAAAATAAATAAATTTGTTTAAAATTTTAATTTAAAATTCAAAAATAAATAAATTTGTAAAAATAGTTATGAATTTAAATTTAAAAAAATATATTAAATCTAAAATAAATAGTAGTAAGCAAAAAAAATATAAATATGATGATTTGATAAATGAACAATTAAATAATATAGAAAAATCAAAAAATGAAATAAATAATAATTATCAATTAGGAAATATAACTGTAAATAGAAAAATACCAAATAATGAAGAATTAAAAAAAATGTACTCTGATTTTATTAGTAATAAACAAGTAAATTTAAAAAATAAAAAATTTGAATTAACAAAATCTATTCAACAATTAATTTTAAAAAATGAAAATCAGTATATTTTAATTCATTTAGATTTGAATAAAGAAACAAAATATAAAATGGAAATTTATTTTGAATTACAAAATGATTCAAATATTAAATTTGTTTTATCAAATGATAAACATAATAAAATATATAATTTAAAAAAAAATATAAAAGGAAAAATACATTTTCATTCGAATGATTCAAATTTAGTTCATTTTAATCAATTATATATTTTATTTAATAAACAAAATAATATTATTATTAATAATTTTACATTCAATATACAAGAAATAAATAATAATAATGATTATAATATATCATTAATAAAATATACTAATAAAGTTGTTATATTTTAATGTAACCACATTAAGACTAAAAAATAACTGTATAAAAAATAATAATAATTATTTATTAAATGATAATTTTCCTTTATTAATAAATACATCTGAAGTAATAATATTTTTAATTAAAATGAATATTAAATTAATTGTTAAAAAATTAAATAAATTAACTTAAAGGATTATTATTATAATAATATATCTTTAAAGCACCTATAGCTCAGTTGGTTAGAGCATCGGTCTTATGAGCCGAAGGTCATGGGTTCGAGTCCCATTTGGTGTATATATATTTATATATATTTTATATAAATATAATTATAAATAAAATTATTTATGATGTAATAAAAACTTCAATATTAATCTTGATAAGCAATTTCAATTGTTAAATCATTTATTCCATAACCTGTATTATCTGAATCAGAAGCAACAGTTGTATAATTTCCTGTTATCCATGCGTTTGTTAAAGTGCTCAATGATATACTACTTAATTTATTCACATATTTAGCAGCTATATAAGATACATAAAGCATATTATTTTTAATGACAAATTGTATTAATAACATTTTTGTGTAAGTAGGATCCTTTGCACTATTAGTATAAAACATCCAAGTATTTTCATTATTAAATTTTATAATGTTTAAAGGAGTATCTGTTATTGGACTAGTAAATGAACCTTTAAATAACGCACTTTTACATATTATATTAGCATTATTTGTATTTAAATTATAAGAAGCACCTGCTGCTAAGTAATCATTATATGTATAATTTATTGTATTCCAATTTTGATTAAAAAAAGTAGATGTTGGTGTATTTCCAATACTATAAGTTGATTGCATCTCACTAGCTCCAAGAAACATATATTTATAAGTAGTAACATTTAATGTATTCCAATTTTTAATATTTTGATTAAAATTAGTATTATTTTGAAACATATATTCAGTATTTTGTAGATTATATGGTTTCCATTGTGTAATGTCATTATTATATGAAGAAAAAGCAAACATTCCTGAAATAGTTGTAACATTATTTATTTTCCAATTATTTAAATTTTGATTAAATACTAAAGTATTAGTGAACATATTATACATACTATTAACGTTATATACATTCCAATTTGATATATCTATATTAAATTTTGAAGCACCAGTAAACATATTTTCCATAGTAGTTACATTTGTAGTATCCCAATTGGAAATATCATTATTGAAAGTACTATTATTTTGAAATGCACTTATCATAGAAGTAACTTGAGAAGTATTCCAATTTTCAATAGAACCATAATAAGTAGTCGATGTATTAGTAGTAAAAATAGTGTTTGATGAATTTGTATTCCAATCAGAAATAATAGTTGAAAAATTCGAATTTGAAATAGCTTGAGGTTCATCGAATGATATATAAGAAGGATTAATAGTAGCAAATGACGATGATGAATAAGAATTATTTCCATATAAATCATTATTAATAAATATTTGATTATTATTTGATAATGATACAAATTGAACTGGATATCCATAATAATAACTATAACCAATAACTCCTAATACAGTATAAGAACCATTAGAACCTAATTGATATAAATAAATATCAATATTTGTTCTTCCATATCCATATAAAGCTGTTATTTGTCCATTTGGGGAAACACTTACACTTGGAGGTGAAGAACTAAATATACTAATGGCATTATTATATAAATTATAAAAATCAGTGCCACTATTTGTAGAAAACCAAATTTGTTTTGAATTACTATTAGCATTTACAATAACAATTACACTATTATCTGAAGATGATGAAGAACTATATGAATTTAAATTACTTAAATTTGTATTTGTAGATTTATTCCAATAATTAACATTAGTTAGATTTAATGTATCACTATCATTAAATATATAAACTCCTGTATTAGTAGGTAAATATATAAAACTAAAATCTGAATTTGCACATAATTGATAAACACTACCCATTCCACTTTTATAAACTACAGACCAACTAGTAGCACTTAAATTTTCATTATTAATATAACCTATAAAAATTGGTGCATAATAACCATTATATACAGAACTTGTTATTAGAACAATAGTACCTGTTTCATTTACATATGTTTTATTAAAAAAATATGAGTTTCCTGTCCTACCTATATAATTGTAATTTTTACCATAATCATTTGAATAATATATTTGAGGATTTTGTATAGCATTTCCAAAAGTACTATATTTTCCATTTTGTGAATTATATATTCCTCTTAAATAACTTAAATTACCTGGTAATGCATTAATTGCTGATTGATTCCATGTTGAACCTCCATTTATAGAATAATATACTTTAGCAGGATTATAAATACCTATAACCATATAAGTACCATTTGATGATATACTTAATAATGCACTCCATAAATTTAATCCAGTTACTTGACTTACAAATTGTTGATTTAATAAAATATCTTCAGATGGTGGAAATTGATTAAAGAAATCTTCATTTGGAGTATAATTACCATTTGTATTAAAATCTGAATTAGAACCATAAGTTGATATCATTGCACTAGCATCTTTAAACATAGAACTATAAGTTGTTACAGCTAATGTATTCCATATTGTAATATTTTGGTCAAATTTAGATGCATCATTAAACATATAACTCATATTTGTAACTTTAGATGTATTCCAACCACTTATATCTCGATTAAATGCTGATGCTTCAAAAAACATTGACATCATAGATGTAACTTTTTGCACATTCCAATTAGAAATATTACTATTAAAATTACTAGATCTAAAAAACATATGACTCATATTTGTCACACTTATTGTATTCCAATCACTTATATCTTTTGTAAATTCTGATGCTTCAAAAAACATATAACTCATATTACTAACGGCTGATGTATCCCATAAGCTATTAGTATCATTAAATAAACCATTAAATTTAATTGCATAACCAAACATATATGACATATTAGTAACATTTGATGTATTCCAATAAATATTTTTATTAAGTGAACTAGCATAATAAAACATATTACTCATATTATTAACATTTGAAGTATTCCAATTACCTATATTTATATTAAAACTAGAAGCACCACTAAACATAGAACTCATATTTGTTACATTTGAAGTATCCCAAGCACTAATATCATCATTAAATGAAGATTTACCGTAAAATGCATTGGACATATTAGTAACTAATGAAACATCCCAATTTTCAATAGTACCATAATAAGGATTACTAGCTATATTTGTAAAAAAATCTTGAGTCAGTTAATGGGTCAGTTAATGGGTCAGTTTGATTAAAGAAATCTTGTGTTGGTGTGCTTCCAAAACCACTAACTCCATTATAAGTGGCAATCATAGAATCTGCATTTAAAAACATATCATTAAAATTATTAACATTAATAGTATTCCATGCTCTAATATATTGATTAAAAACAGTTGCCCCATTAAACATATTTGACATATTAGAAACGTTTAAAACATTCCAGCTAATAATATTTTGATTAAAATCAACAGCATTATTAAACATATTATTCATATATAAAACATTAGAAGTATCCCAATTACCAATATATTGGTTAAATAAGGAAGCATCATAAAACATATAAGACATGTCTAAAACATTAGAAGTAATCCAGGTACTAATAGTTTGGTTAAATAATAATGCTCCATAAAACATATGATTCATATCAATAACATTAGAAGTGTCCCATAAATCCAAAGATTGATTAAATGAAGAAGCACCATAAAACATATAACCCATATCAGTAACATTAGAAACAGTCCAAGGATTAGAAGTATTAATATTTTGATTAAATGCACTAGCATTATAAAACATATATGACATGTCACTTACATTTGAAGTATCCCATGAAGAAATATTAGAATTAAACAAATAAGCATTATAAAACATACTATTCATATTAGATACATTTGAAGTATCCCAAGCAGAAATATTTGAATTAAAAGTAGTTCTATTTTTAAAAGTATTGCTCATATCTAATATTAAAATAGTATTCCAATTTTCTATTGTTCCATAATATGGAGTTGATGAAGGATTTGTAAATATTTCATCATCAGAATTAGTGAACCATTTATTAATAACATTAAAAAACAATTCATTTGGTATAGGTTGAATATCAAATATATAATTACAAGGATCATTATACATTAACAAATTTTCACCTCCCATATATCCAAAATAATATGAATAAACACTTATTTCATTAAATTCAGCATGAACTGTCAATACTAGTTTTCCGTAATAAAAATTATAATTACCTGGTCTATCAACGTTATCAACATATTTGACTAATTTTTTAGAATCATCACCTGTATAAGTAACTGAATCTTCCATACCAATATTTAATATTGCCATAGGATATCCAATAGGAATATCTAAAATTTGATAAGTACCAGTATATAATCCATATTTAATAATAGCACTGTATTTATCTAAATTATTTAATACATATTTATTACCATTTTTGAAAATAATATTAACTTTTGAATTTTTTTGTAAGCAAACAATTTGAGGAGTATCAGGATTTAAAATAATTTTTTGTCTTTCTGTATTTTTATTTTCAAAAGGTTTATACATTTTATCATAAGATGTTTCATAATAACTATTTGGATACACTCTAACATTTCTACCATAAAATTCAGGATATTTAGCAATTTGTTTTAAATGATATTTTTTTAAATTTAATTTATAAGCTAATCCAGGACTTGATTTTTGAATATAATTTAATTTATTTGAATTACTTATATTTTTATTAACATTAGTATTATTAATATTATTAAAAATTGTAGTTTGTTCATTATTAGCTATTCCATTACTTATTTTATTGTAATTAGGAATCTCAATAGAAGGTTGAATAATTGGATTACCTAAAGTTATTTTAATTAAATCATTTAAATAAACATAATTATTTTCTTGATAATTATTTAATTTAACCATATTAACATCATAAACTGATATTAACTCAAATAATAATGCGTCTTTTGATGTATATGTATATTTTTCAATAGTATAGTCCAAAGAATATGAATAATATTCGTTTTTATAAACATTATTAATTTCTATATTTTGATAATCACTATGTGACAATAAATGTAATTTAAAATTATTTTTATTTAATGTTTTTTTTTCATTATTATAAACAGTGTTTTTAAAATTTATAATTAATTTAGAATTATCAGGACTTAATAAAATGTTATGAATATAATTATTAATCATTATAATT
>Ga0209600_1000475_pt1 | contig 31742 bp, 27 predicted proteins | sample COGITO_mtgs_1104_FD_185518 | JGI IMG/M metagenome (GOLD analysis project Ga0209600, IMG submission 185518) | Pelagic marine microbial communities from North Sea - COGITO_mtgs_110421 (SPAdes) (version 2) | ecosystem: Environmental > Aquatic > Marine > Epipelagic ... | reverse complement strand
ATATTGATAAAACCGATCGAATTCCTTCTCTGTAACGGGACGTCGATAAGCCCGTTCAATGAAACCGGTAAGTACCCTAGCCGCATCTTCAGACGGGTTTTCAGAGAGAGCCACGATATGTTTGGCACCCTTCTCGAAAGGCAGATCTCCAAACAACGCACGGTAGGACGGTGGCGGCCATTTTTCGATGAGTGGGCCTTCCACTTCCATCCAATGAAAAGCGACACCGGGAAACCCGTCATCGGTTTTTGGAATGGTATGCGGCATTGCCGGAACCATGGGGGAAGGGAGACGCATACAATCGAGTTTCACCATGCCGCCCTTTTCCATAAAGGCATTCAGCTCACAGATTTCAGGCTCACCCGGTGGTGCTTCAAAGGTGCCGATGGGCAACATGCTCTGGGTATTAGGTTCATACAGGGTCGAAGAGTAGACCTTGACCGGTTCACTACGTTTGCCGGGAAAAATGCGGTCGTTGACAGGGGTTGGGTAGCGCCGAGAAGCATCGAGGACGAGATTGGGATAGAAGCGTGGTTTTTCTTCCCCCTCCCACTCGACGTAGTCCGTCTGCCGAATCACGGATTTTGCTTTGATACGGATGCGGTAGTTCCCGCGAACGGGTGCTTTGTAATTATCAAAGCCGTAATAAAAAGGTGTATACGCACCCCGAAAAATCGCAGTGGAGCTTTCTTCAAGGTAAGTCGATAGATCTTCTTTGTTTTCAAGATGATCCAAATGCACGAACTGTACGGCATCGGCAATCAGGTAGCCATCCGTACCCTTGTCAGAAAGAGAAATCTCTGCACGTACGGGAGCCGATTTCTCTTCGCCGAAGCTAAATTGACCGAGCGGAAACCACAGGTTGTCTATGGTCGGTTTGACGGATTGATCAATGAGAAGCTCGGTTTTGCCCTTTGCATGATGAACCGTGTAGGGAGCTGTTTTGGACAGACCCTCCCCCCCGCCAAAGCTAACCCGCACTTCGTATGTACCGGGTTTAGGCAACACGGCCTTCCAGGTTATTTCGTGGGGGGCCTTGTTCTTTGCAGTGGCCAGATAATGCTTACCTTTATGGTTGGAGCGTACATTGGATTTTCTCCATGGACCAACGTGCTCTGCATCGGTGTCATCGACCACAACGCTGTTAATTTTACGGTCCAGACCCAGTTTGCGAAAGGAATACTCGTCGTTGATTTCCAGCCCATCAAGGGCTAGCGAAAACCGGGTCCATGCCGGATTGCCTCCTGGAGCCCACATTTTCCTCTGCTCGCGGGCATACACACGTTCGGTAGTCGAGCTAGGCTTCTTTTCAGGAAAATCAAGGGCTCGTCTAAGAGCAAATTCCGCCACATCGAGATAGGCATCGACCTGAACATGGGATACGTCCAAGGCAGTGCCCACTTTGGCAAAGCCATGCACTTCTCCGTCCAATGGCAATTGTCCGGCAATTTTAAGATAAGGATCGTGCAGAAGATCACGCAAAACGTTTTCGTATTCAAACCGGTTAATCCGTCTCGAAACCGAGCGTCCGTTTTGAGCATATGCACGTTCGCGTGCTTCAAGAATCATCTTCCCCAAAGCTTGGGTCAACTCTTCCCTTTCAGAATCCTGCACCTTGCTTTTTTTAGGGGGAGGCATCTCCTTGGACTTTACTCGGTCGTGAATCTTTACCCAGATGCTCTCGTTATGGGAATCTTCAGGTTGCCAAGTAAGCGAGAGAAAGTCCAAACCTCCCTCGGTGATTTCGTCGTCGTGACAATCCATGCAATGATTCTCAAAGAACAACTCCAACTTTTCCGGTACTTTTGCAGATAATCCTGTGAATGCAAAAGTAGACAGGCTCAGCAAAAAAAGAACCGACTGCCCGGTCAGCCCGAAATTTAAAATCCGTTTACTAGTCACATGCCCCATATGTCTATATTTAGCCTACGCTTACGAATTACTTCCTCAAGAATACATTTGGTTTTCGAGAAAAAGAGATTTGGGACTGAGAGGTTTTTCAGGGCAATTACTTCAATTCCTTGATTCGAATGTTATCGAACAAAACCTTACCCTGCTTGCCGGAATGGATTTGCAGGGCAAAGAAGCCCTTTAGAAATTCATCATTTTTCCAGTGAGCGGCGGGCACCCCGTTTACCCATGTCTTCACTACATAGTCCTTGGCATGTATGGTGACCCGATTCCATTCCCCGTTCTTGCGGGCAGCACGAATCTCTTTGTGTTCCTCAAGCCACAAAGGATACCAGTATCCCCCACAGCTTTGTCCATAAATCCCACCAGACCATCCACGCCCTTTATTCTCCTCTTCCATTTCCGCCTGCGGTCCATATACCTGATTCTCTCCTTTCAACTTCGCCCGGAACATGATCCCGGAATTACTGTTTACAACCCACTTCATATCGCAGGTGAAAATGAAGTTTTCATACTCCCGCTCGGTGGAAAGGTACGTGCTGGGCGATCCGGGTATACAGGTGCCGACGATCGCCCCATCCTCGACCTCAAACTTGCATGTGCCTCCCCTTGGGGTCCAGCCCTTCAGATCCTTGCCGTTGAAAAGATCAACAAAGCCTTTTTTCAGATTGGGTTCCGGATCGGTATTCAAAAGCATGTCCGCCGGATCCGGAGCATTCTGCTGTTTGACATATTTTTTATGCCAACTGGCCTGACTCGGATCGATCGACTTACCGTAGGCAACAAATAAAAAAGGAAGGAAGAGTACTAATAATTTCATAATTACTTTTTCAATAGAGCACTGGCTTCATGGGGTCCAGTCTTCCCTTTTTCCAACCAAGTAAAATATTTTGTAATGCTTTCATTATAATTAATGAATAAAGGAGAGCATTTGTTTCCAAAAAATTCAGGAAAATTGTTATTTTTTATTTCCTTCTGGGCATCATCTGAGCTCCCACCCGGTTTCGCCATGCTTCCAGCTCGTTTTTCAATTCGGCCGTTTTATCTTTCATACTGGCACTCAGGTCCCAGCTTTCACCGGGGTCGCTCATCAAATCGTACAGTTCATAAGCTCCATCTTCTCCATAAGTCGACTTCTCGAACCATTCAATCAGCTTGTACCGTCCTTTACGAATGGCTCCGGAAGGGGCAATACCAAGACCGTGATAATGCGGATAGTGCCAACAAAGGGATTCACGGGTAAGTTTCGCTCCTGAATCCCTAAGAACAGGCATTAGACTGACCCCATCGATGTCCTTTTCCTTGGAAATGCCACCCGCAAGATCAGTGAAAGTGGGAAAGAAATCATTACTGATAACAAATTGTGCTGATTCACTCCCCGGTTTTACCACTCCGGGCCATCGAATGATTAACGGCATACGAATACCGGCTTCATAAAGATCCCCTTTGGATCCTCTGAAGGGCTTACCCTCCTTACTACCCTTTTGTCCATTATCTGAATTAAAAACCACCAGGGTATTATTTTCCAATTCAAGCTCCTCGAGAGTATCCAGTATCGTGCCTATGCTTTTATCCAAAGTCTCGAGCATGGCGGCCTGTTTCGGATTATTGGTTTTAAGTTTTTTTAACTCAGTTTTCTTTGCATATTTCTCGATCAGCGACTTCTTCTCAATCTCGGGGTCATGAATACTGTTATGGGTAACATAGCAGAAAAAGGGTTGATCCTTATTCTTTTTGATAAACGCAACCGATCTTTCGGTAATCTCCCGCACATGGTGCCAATCCTCATCAAACTTGCTTTTGGGACCTGCGCCAGGCTTATGGGATGTCAGCACATCATCAAAACCCTGAGACCCTGGATCCCCCGGACGACCAAGCTTGTATTTCTTATCCTTATTGAGGTGCCATTTCCCAAAATGCCCGGTTGCATACCCCGCATCTTGGAGGACTTCGGCTATGGTTATCTCCTCAAGAGGAAGTTCTTTCTTCCAGTCCGGAGTGATCAGTTTTGAATTTTTGGAACTACGGCCGGGTATGTAATCGGTCAGATGAAGACGAGCCGGATATTTTCCGGTCATAATACTTGCCCGGGTGGGAGAACATACTGGACTTGCAGCATAAGCATTGGAAAACTTCAGTCCGCTTTTGGCCAACTTATCAATATGCGGCGTCTCATAAAAGGTACTGCCATAAGCTCCGATCTGGTGCCGGCCCAGATCATCTGCGAGAATAAATATGATATTTGGTTTTTTGGTACTTTGTGCACCTGTGGTGAAAAAAGGGAGGGACGAGGCAAGGCCGATTAGCAATGATTTATAAAAGGACTTCATAGGTTGGAAATGTAAGCTCATGTTCTTAGGTCATTCGAATAGACGCAATTCAGAAGCTTACATTTTATATGAAGAAAAGCATTCGTTACTTTGTTTTTTTCTTTTTCTTCGAAGGTGGAGTTCGGTGATTGCCTGCTGGATTGATGATGAAGTCATGAAACTTCTTACCACGAATGATCACGAATGGACTATATGAATGAGCGGAAATGGATCGTGAGCAATGGTGCGATTAGCGAACGCCCCCTTTGTATCACAGATCGGCGTTTTTGAAGTTCAATAGAATGGCGAGTTTGTATCCTGTGATGGCAAGATAGCCAACCATTTGAGCCGCATGAGTATCAATGAATTCACTGACGATTTTCGGGTCCACAACCACTTGTCCATTGACCAAGAGGCCTGGGATCAAGGTGTCCACGAGGCAGTCGTTGTAGATAACTTAAAACCTCCGTTGTTGTTCGATGCTGAACCCTTGTTTTCAGTTCCAGCATCAATGCATTTTCAAAAAGATTTTTCAATGAGCCCAAGCCTGAGCGTGTTCAATGCCTTCATCGCTGCGCCGACAATCGCATGTGAAAGTTCCGGATAAATCATACCTTTCCTACTCACCCGATCATATGGGCTTGTATTTGCTTGCTTGGAATTCGTGTTCATCGGTGTCATTCGTGGTTAAGAAAACAACTTCCGATCTAGTGAGCGAAACTGAACCGCCTCGAGGATGTCATCGGCGCGGATGTGTTCTGACGCGGCAAGATCGGCGAGGGTACGCGCGACTTTGAGGATGCGGTCGTGGGCGCGGGCGGAGAGGTGGAGCTCGTTCATGGCCTGTTCGAGGTAGCCGCGGGATGTCTCATCCAGCTGGCAGCAGGCCTTGAGCTGGCGGGAGCTCATGGATGCATTCGTGGTTGTGGTGGCGGCGCCAAAGCGCTGACCTTGGATGTCGCGTGCGGCCTCGACGCGGGCGCGGATGATGGCAGAGCTTTCGCCGCCGTCGCCTCGTCCCTGCAGTTCCTGGAAGGTGACGGCGGGCACTTCCACATGAATGTCGATACGATCCAAGAGGGGGCCACTGATGCGGTTGCGGTAGTTTTCAACTTCGCGCGGTGAGCAACGGCAGTCGCGTTTGGGATCCCCGTGGTAGCCGCACTTGCAGGGGTTCATGGCGGCAATCAACATGAACCGGGCAGGGAAGGTGAAGGAGCCTGCGGCGCGGCTTATAGAAACGGCACCTTCCTCAGACGGTTGATTTAATTCACCACATCAAATTTTCTCTATTCTATAGGGATTTAGTGGCTTTGGGCATCTGCCTAATGTGTCAGTGATCACAGGTGCAGGCGTATTCAAGATACTTGCATCCTGGGCAATCGCTCAGATTGAGAACGAATCTCTCCACCACGGACTTGGCATCCGGCTTGGCTTTGATTTGCACGATGACTGGGAGCATCTTGCCCTCTGGGAATGCCTTGTCCGAGATTAGCGAGTTGCCGTCCTTGGTGAAAGTCAGTCGAGTTGGGTTCGAGCGACTACCGCCTGTGACCGTAACGGACTGTTCGCCGAGCTCGACCGCTTTGCCATCATCGTCAACCGCTGTGATCTTCACCTTACGGTCTTTGGTGAGGAAGAATTCGAGGTGGGGCTCGACGCCGGTGAGGACACGGCCTCCATTTGGTCCGGCAATCTTCTTGGCGTGCTTCCCATGGTCGTGACCATCGTGATCTCCATGATCATGCTTGTCTTCGGCATAGATGGAGCCGACTAGGCCGAGGCTGAACACCGCTGCGAGGGCGGCTATTTTTTGGTATGGTTTCATTTTCATTGGTTGTTGTTGGTTTGGTTTTCGGATTGAAACTTTAGGCGGATGCACCTGCATTAAGGCGGATTGCTTTTTCGGAAGGTTTGCGTCCGAAGCGGTAGTAGAGTGCAGGAGTAACCAGCAGCCCGAGCAGGGTTGAACTAACGAGTCCACCCACAATGACCACAGCCACTGGGTTCAGGATCTCCTTGCCGGGCTCGTCTGCAGCAAGAACAAGGGGGATTAGGGCGAGGCCTGCGGAAATGGCGGTCATCAGAATAGGAACGAGCCGCTCCTCTGTGCCGCGAACGATCATCTCACGTGTGAAACCTTCTCCCTCATGCTTCATGAGATGGAGATAGTGGGAAATCAACATGATGTTGTTGCGTGCAGCGATGCCGCCGACGGCAATAAACCCGACCAGTGTCGCGATACTAACGTTATCAAGTGACATTCGGGTGTAGAGCACGCCCCCAATCAGCGAGACTGGAATGATCGTGAGGACCAGGGCAACAAAGCTGAATGTCTTGAAGAAGGAATGCAGCAGGAAGACGACAACCAGGAGCACCAGCAATGAGGTGATCGCAATGACCCGTGATGCTTCCTTTTGGGCGAGGTATTCGCCTTCGTAGGAAATTGTATAACCTTCCGGGAGATCAAGCTCCTCGCTCACGCGGCGTTTAAGTTCGTCAACGGCCGCTACCAGATCATCGTTTGTGGGGTTGATCGCGACCACGAAGCGTCGGCGCAGATTCTCCCGTTTGATGGTATTCGGGCCCGTTGCTTGGCGAAGGTCTGCGACGGTATCGAGCGGCACGAGTTGTCCTGCCTTGGTGTCCACATAGAGTGAGCGCAAGCGTTCAGGGTTTTCTCTCCATGCCTCGGGGAGCCGAACCACCAAATCGTAAACGCGAACACCCTCATACAGTTCAGCGACTTTCTCACCGCCCATCATTCCTGACATCTCGTCTGTCAGTGCGGCTGGGGTGACGCCATAAGCGGCTGCCCGTTCTGGGTCGGGCTCAATACGAAGCTGAGGCACGCTGGCCTGCTGTTCGGTTCGAGCCTCCTCAAGCCCCGGAATGGTTCGGGCAATTTCGGCAATTTCAGTTCCTAGGCGACGCAACTCGTCGAGGTCGGGGCCATAGATCTTGACCGCTACCTTTGCTGAGACACCGCTGAGCATGTGGCCCACTCGATCCGCCAATGGCCCACTCATGGCACTGAATGTGCCAGGAATGGTCTGCATCGTTTCGCGGATGTCAGCGATGATTTCCTCACGACTGCGGTCGCTCGACTCCTCATACTCGACTTCAATTTCAACGGTGGAAACGGGCACCACATGGTCGCCGCGTTCGGCGCGCCCGGCCCGGTAGCCAACGATTTTCACTCCAGGAATCTGCAATAGTTTCTCCATCGCAACATCTGAGACTTCGGAGGTGGTCTTGAGAGAAGTGCCAGGGCTCAAGGTGGTCGCAACGAGTGCTGTGGGTTCACGGAACGGTGGCAGGAAGTTTTTCCCCATGTCAGTGAAGGTGAACCAGGCGACAACCATGAGCAGTGCCGTGCCCACAACAACCAATGCTGGCTGCGAAAATGCGAGCCGCATCCATGTTGCTCTGAAGCCGGCTTTAAGCCAGCGCACGAGAATGAAGTCTTTATGCTCCTTGCCCGGCTTGGGATTCAGCAGAAAAGAGCTGAGCACCGGAATCACGGTCAGTGAAACGATGAAGGAAGCAGCCATGCTGACGATGGTGGCGACCGCAATCGGAGTAAAGAGCCTGCCTTCGACGCCCGAGAGTGCCATCAATGGCAGGAACACGAGGATGATCAGCACCGTCGCATAGAGAATGGATGAGCGAACTTCGCTCGAAGCCCGCGCGATGATTTCCAGCTTGGGTTTGGGTTCTTTGCGTACCGCGTTCTCTCTTAATCGTCGGAAGACGTTTTCTACATCGACGATGGCATCATCGACCACCATACCAACTGCCACTGCGAGACCGCCGAGAGTCATGGAGTTTACGGTCAGTCCAAAGAGATCGAAGGTCAGGAGGGTTAGACCCAGTGACAATGGAATTGCTGTCAGGGTGATGGCAGTGACCCGGAAGTTAAGAAGGAAAAGGAATAGGATGACAGATACCATGATCGCACCGTCTCGGAGGGCTTCGACGAGGTTGTCGATGGACAATTTGATGAAGTCCTCTTGCCGGTAGATGGGGACCAACTCGGCTCCCTCGGGCAAAGATTTACCAAGTTCTGCAATCGCCAAGTCGACCTTCTCAGTCAGTTCAATGGTATCGAAGCCTGGGGATTTACGCACCATGATGATGACTCCTCTGGTGCCCAGATTTCCATCGGCGTCGGGCTTCCCACCAGCGATACCAAATCCCGCATCACCACGCATGGGCTCGATGTCCCATTTCACTTCGGCGACATCGTGAATATGGATGGGCCGGTCATTGCGGTAGGCAACAACGGTGGTGGCAATCACATCCGGGTCGGTCGACATCGCCAAATTGCGAACCATGATTTCCTGGGCGCGTTCCGTGAGGAACCCGCCTGTGGTGTTCTTGACCGCCTCGGCAGCAGCATCTCGAAGCTCTTCATAGGTGATTTGGTGAAGTCGCATCCTGTCGGGATCTGGCTGCACCTGCATTTGCTTCACGCCACCGCCCATGGATAGCACCTCGGCAATGCCAGGTATGGATTGAATGCGGCGCGCCACGACCCAATCAGCGATCACGCGAAGGTCACGCGGCGAGGTCTGTTGAGTGGAGTCACGCAGGCCGACAAGCATGATGTCGCCCATCAGTGAAGTGACTGGCGTCATGTAGGGTGTAATCCCTTCAGGGAGCTGCTCGTTAACACCCATGAGTCGCTCTTGGACGAACTGGCGGGCTTTGTAGATGTCGGTGCCCCAGTCGAACTCAATAAAAATGAGCGATAAGCCGATGTCATTGGTGGTGCGAATGCGATCGACGCCCGTCACCCCCATGAGGGAATTTTCAAGGGGAATCGAGATGAGTGTCTCAACCTCCTCGGGTGAATAGCCCTGAGCTTCAGTGAGCAGGGTCACGGTCGGCTTGGTCAGGTCGGGTAGGACGTCGACGGGTGTCTCAACGGTTTTTTTGACACCAAGAATCAGGACGACTAACGCCAACATGATGACGAGTCCGCGCTGCGCGAGTGAAAAGCGGATTAGGCGGTCAAGCATGACGAGCTCCTTTCCGTCTGAGGTTCCACCAGAGTTGGGCGAATACAATCAGCAGCAATGTGCTGCCACCCGCATAAAAGATCATCCATAATGGAGTGCTTCCGTGATCATCGTGTGGGTGACCGTGGTCTGACTCGTCAGAGCCGGCATCTTCGTCCGTCAGCTCAGACCCATCTTCGGCGTGTTCGTGGCCATGAGCGGCATCAAGGGCATCCTTGAGGGAAACGCTGCCCCCACCACCCACGAAGCCAAGCATGTATGAGCCACGAGTCACGACTTCATCGCCAGGGAACAGACCTTGCTTGATTTCAACCCAACCGCCGCCTTTGTCTCCAGTCACCACAGGAGCTTTGACAAATGCATTGGGGATCTCGAAGTCCTTCACATAGACCACCCTTGATGCCGGGTCGCCCTGAATTGAATCTTCAGGCACTGCCAGCACATTGGGTCGGGTGTTGACGATGATGTCGAACTCAGCGCGCATTCCTGGTTGGAGACGGCCATTCGGATTCGGGACGACAAAGACTCCCTCAATGGCACCTGCTTCGCGGTCGGCGCGCACTCCAAAACGTGCCAGTTCAGCCATAACCGGCTCAACGCCGAGTGCGGGGAAAGTAATTCGGGCGCGCGTGCCCACTTTCATCTCGGATGCTCGCTGTTCAGGGATATGAGCGATGACCCACATTTCGGAGCGATCTGAAATGTCGATGAGGTCCTGATTGGGCTCAACGGGTTGACCTTGTAGCGCATGGGAAGTGGTCACCAGTCCTCCGATTGGGGCATGCAAGTCGATGGTGGGCGGTGGGTCGCCGGGTTGGCGGCTCTCAACACGAATCAGTAGTTGGTCTTTCTCAACGCGGTCACCAATGAAGGCTTTGACCTCGATAGCACGTCCGGAGATTCGAGAAGCAACCGACCAGCGCTTGCCGGGAATTTCTTCGACTCTACCGATGGCAAATACCGTATTTTCAAAATCTCGCTCCTCGACCACAACGGTTTCGAGTTGAAGGTTTTTCACCCCGAATTCATCGAGGATCACGGTGTTGGCAATTCGTTCCGGATCGAGTCCTTCCTCAGCCCCGATTGCAGTCAGACCTAGGAGAATGTGGATCGAGAGATATGGGATATATCGTTTCATGAAGTTCAATTAAGTTGGTGGGTTATCGGCCGAGCGCAGTTTTGTGACGCACGCGGGCTAGATGAAATTCTTTGAGCGCATCAAGCTTTGATGCCGCGAGTTGGAGGCGCTTTTCACGAGTTCTAAGAACGGATTGAATTTCGCCTTGTCCGTTGCGGTAAGCCTCCTCGGCAAATTTTGTTTGTTGTTCGGCAAGGGGGAGCAAAGTTTCGTCAATCTCCTCGATCAATCGCTTCCATTTGGTCATCTCATCCCGAGTGGACTGAGCGGCCAGATTGATGTTTCGGCGCAGAGCATCCACTTCGAGATCCTTGCGTTTTTTTCGGGCCTTGGCTTCTTGGATTGCTCCCTCGTTCTTATCCCAGAGGGGGAGAGCGATCTTGAATTGGAAACCTATGATTGCCTCATCTTCATAACCGCCAGGCGCGTCCTCAGCGCGCTCGCCTGCAAAGAAGAGGCCGCCTTCAACATCTGCATAACGGCGCGCTTTTTCCAGCTCTACTTGTTGTGACGCAGCCTGAGAGGTCAGCGTTGCAGCCTTCAAATCCGGACGCATAGCTGGTTTCAGGTCTTTGGTTGGAAGCGTAGGATCGCCCAGATCACCGCCTACGTACATTGGGTCACTGATACGCATGCCAAGCAAGGGTTTGAGTTCACCCATAAGAGCGGCTTCCCGAGCTTGCAGCTGTGGGATCTCCACCGAAAGGATGGCGGTTTCCAGTTTTGCTTGTCCTGCATCAAGAGTGGAACCTTCTCCTTTTTCTGCTGCCTTATTGAGAAATTCAGCGAACTCTGTGGATACGCCGATCAGCTCACTTAATAGTTTTCGGCGCTCTCGCGATGCCTGCAAATTGACAACTAATTCTAGGGAGCGACCGATGAGCTTGCGCTCAGTCTCTCGAACTTCGGCCTTGGCCGCTTCTAACTCTGAAAGAGATACATCTTTTTCTAGCTGCAAGCGATTGGTGATTGGGAACTTTTGAGAAATACCAATTTCAATCCTTCCCTCACGAAGTCGAGAGTTGTGCTCGATGGAGCTTTGGAGCTCTGGATTTGAGAGTCGACCCGACTGGGCTAATCGGCCAGACGCCTCCTTAATCAGCATTCTTGCGGCTGCGAGATCTGGATTCTGCTTGCGGACAAAGTGGCTCACGTTATCCAACGTGACGATGGGTAAGGCTTGCTCCCCGAGTAGGAGCTGAACTTGGATTGAAAATAGAAGTAGTGAGTATAAAATGAATTTGGACATAATGTGATTTTGATCGGTGGTGCTATTTCACAGGGTGAGAAGAGCACTGAATGAAATCATTCGAAGGGCTTCAATCGATCGCCTCGGACTTGCCCAGTGCTTTCTCGCGCCACAGACAATAGAGCGTTGGCACGATAAACATCGTCATTAGTTCGATGAACATCCCGCCGAAGATGGGGATGGCCATTGGCACCATCAGGTCGGAGCCACGTCCGGTTGAGGTGATGACGGGAAGAAGCGCCAAGAGAGTCGTAGCAGTCGTCATCAAGCAGGGACGAACCCGTCTTAATCCTGCTTCAAGCGTTGCTTGCCGAATTCCCTCGATGCTGTCTGGCTTCAGTTCATCGAACTTCTGCCGCAGATAAGTAGAAACAACGACGCCATCATCCGTGGCAATCCCGAAGAGTGCCAGAAAGCCAACCCAGACAGCGGTTGACATATTGATGGGCCCAACATTGAAGAGGTGGCCAAGGTGGTGGCCGAAAATCTCGAAATCAAGAAACCCGGGTTGGCCGTATAGCCAGAGCATCAAGAAACCACCTGCCCACGCAACCCCGACACCGCTGAAGATGATGCCCGTGTTGATTGCCGAACGGCTGTCTAGGTATAGCAGCATGAAAATTGCCCCGAGACAGATCGGCAACATGAAGAGCAGGGTGCGGTTGAATTCCAAAGCGGCTTCGTAGTTGCCGGCGAAGTCGTATCGCAGCCCGGGAGGACGGATGAGTTCACCGCTCGCTTCCTTCTCCGAGAGGTAGTCCCTCACGGATTCAACGACATCGACTTCCGCGAAACCGGCTTCGGCCCCGAAAGTGACATAGCCGGTCAGGAAAGTGTCTTCCGCTTTGATGACTTGTGGTCCACGGACATAGCGAAGGTCAGCGAGTTGCTCCAGAGGCACTTGAGCGCCCTCTGCAGAGGTGACGAGAATTCGACCGAGACTCTCGATGTCATCGCGCCGTTCCCGTGCGTAACGCACCTGAATCATGTAGCGTTCCCGGCCTTCGATGCTACTCCCTGTCATCTTCCCGCCAATGGCACCTTGGATCGCTTCGTGGACATCTGAAATGTTCAAGCCGTAGCGTGAAGCGGCATCGCGGTCCGGGATGATTTCAAGGTAAGGTTTACCAACAATGCGGTCGGCATTGACCGTGGCTGTGGCAAGGCCTGGCACTTCGCCGGAGCGCATCAGTCGTTCGACCTGGAGGCCGAAGTTTTGGATGGTCTCTAGATCCGGCCCCTTGATCTTGAGTCCCATGGGCGCACGCATGCCGGTGCGGAGCATGACAAGTCGTGTTTCGATGGGCTGAAGTTTCGGTGCTCCGGTGACTCCCGGCATCCGAGTTACGCGGTCGATTTCCTGCCAGATGTCATCCGGAGACTGGATCTCTGGCCGCCATTGACGGAACGGCTCCCCTTTAGCATCCGCGATGAGTTTACCCGATTCATCGTAAAGGAAATCTCCCTGTTCATTCGTGCGGAAGCGAAGAACCCGGCCTTTCTCGTCCGACTTGTATTCGGAAATGTAGTTGATCACTGTTTCGACCATCGAGATCGGAGCAGGATCGAGGGGTGACTCGACCCGCCCAATTTTACCAACCACTTGAGAGACTTCTGGAATGCTGGCAATCGCGGCATCGAGCTGGCGGAGCGATTCTGTCGCTTCATCAATCGAAGCATGGGGGCTGACTGTCGGCATGAAGAGGAATGAGCCCTCATCAAGGGCAGGACGAAATTCTCGGCCAAGGCCTGGGAACTTTTGGGAGGCATCCTTCCAAATTCTAGTTTCGGTGATTCCGTCCCCAACGGTCTTGGGTAGCCAGCTGAAGATTTTGTCGAAGCCCAACCAGATGCTTCCTGCCAATACGAGCAGCACGACCGGTAAACTAAGAAACATCGCCTTATGTCGAAGGCACCATTGCAGAACTTTACCGTAGGCCATTTCAAAGCCTCGGAATGCAACAAGCAGCCCGCCAATGATCAGGAACACAAAGATGAAGTTGATAGCGCTACTCCGATCGAGACCGAGAGGCATCCAATCGAGAGTCAGCAGCCAGGCGACGACGACGGCAATCACCAGATTCGCCGTGAGTAGTGCGAATCTACCAACCCGCCCTGCAACCTTGGGATACACATAGACGCCGATCGCCAGTGCGATAAGCGCTCCCGCGAGTAGTGGTGAGAAGGTGAATGAAATCAATCCGCCCGCCAGAAGCAATAAGGCGGCATGCAGTCTGCGCTCCCGCACGAATCGAGGTAGGTAGCCGAAAATGATGTGCGCCACCGGTGGGATGATGGTGAGCGCGACGACGATCGAAGCAATGAGAGCGAAAGTCTTGGTGAAGGCCAATGGCCGAAACAAGCGCCCAGCCTCTCCGGTCATTGTGAAGACAGGAAGAAAGCTGATCACGGTGGTGGCGACTGATGTGGTCACCGCAGACGCAACCTCTGTCACAGCGCGATAAATCACTGATGCTTTCGACTCACTCGGATCCGCTTCATCCAGATGCTTGAGCATGTTCTCGGTCAGAACGATGCCGACATCGACCACGGTGCCGATGGCAATCGCGATGCCCGCCAGTGCCACGATGTTTGCATCCACCCCAGCGAGCTTCATGGTGATGAAGGTGATCAGCACCGCCAGCGGCAGCATGGCGGAGATCAGTAGACTGCTGCGCAGATGCAGCACCATCACCACCACAACAATGATCGTGACCAAAATTTGCTGCCACAGTGCCTCGTCCAGAGTGTTGAGAGTTTCAGAGATGAGATGGCTGCGGTCATAGAAAGGCACCACGGTGACCGTTGAGGTCGTCATCCAGTCGGGCCAGTCGGCGCGGTCGCTACGCTTTGCCCAGGCCGTCCACTCATCTTGAGCCAAATCTTTGACCCCGTCCGAACTGAAGGCGGGCTTAATCGCTTGGCTGGCGGCAAACTCCTTCACCTCTTCCACCGTGGCACTGGTCCAATCAATCACCACGCGGGTGGGCAGGGCTCCTTCCAGTTGTTTGATTTTTGCTTTGGTGCTTTTGATCGCAGCCATTGGATTCGCTCCAAATCGGGCGACGACTACACCTCCGGCAGCGTCCGCGCCATTGACATCGAGCGCTCCTCGTCGAAGCGCGGGCCCTAATTCAACTGAGGCCACTTGGCCAACTGTGATGGGTGTGTTGTCACGCACAGTGACGACGGCCTTTCGCAAATCATCCACGTCATCCACGTAGCCGGTGGCGCGAATGAAATACTCCACCCCATTGACCGCCAGATTTCTCGCTCCTATTTCCTGATTCGATTTGCGCACCGCATTGACGACTTGTGCGAGTGTGACGTCATGAGCCCGCAGCTTGTCTGGATCGACATCTACTTGGTATTGCCGAACGTATCCGCCAACTGATGCGACTTCAGCCACACCCTCCGCTGCAAGGAGTGCATAGCGAACCTGCCAATCCTGCAGGGATCTCAATTCGTCGGTATCCCAACCACCAGCTGGATTTCCATCGGGGTCTCGACCTTCGAGGTAATACCAAAATATCTGGCCGAGCCCGGTCGCATCCGGTCCAAGCGTCGGAGTGACTTCGTCGGGGATAAGGCCGGATGGCAGTGAATTAAGCTTTTCGAGAACCCGGCTCCGGCTCCAGTAGAACTCGATGTCCTCCTCAAAGATGAGGTAGACATAGGAGTAGCCAAACATTGAAAACGAACGGACTTCACGCACCCCTGGCACCCCCAAGAGAGAAACCGTTAGCGGGTAGGTGACCTGATCCTCAATGTCTTGAGGGGAACGCCCTGGCCATTCGGTGAAGATGATCTGCTGATTGTCGCCGAGATCCGGAATGGCATCGACCGCCACTGGGTCCCGGGGATAGTCACCCGTATCCCAGTCAAATGGCGCAACTCGCACGCCCCACGCAATCACGAAGGCCAGCAGAAGCAATACGACGAGCTTCTGGTGCAGGCAAAAATGGATCAACTTGTTCATCTTCAAAAAACCCTATGATTAGTGGCCGGAATGATCGTGTTTAGGCCTTGCTGGCATCTCGGGTTTTTCGTCCACGTTTTTCATATCGATGGAAAGCGTGTCCCTGAGGCTGCCGCAGGTGAGCATCGCGTCGCCGTAGTATGGATTGAGGACCGTAGGCTGGGCCGACAGCCAGTCCCCGCCCAAGTTATCAAAAGCCATGGGGCAGTGAACGATGAAGAGGTCACCCACTTGATCAACCCCGTGATTCCGAACGAGCTCGATCAGCGCGTCACTCACCGCTTTCAGCGCAGCACGACGTGATTTGATGTCACCAGCAGCAGCCATCATTTCCGCTCCCTTCATCAGCTCTGGCGAGTTGGGAAGCTTTAATCCCTTGAGCGTGCTTAGAAACTCGGAAGATGCCTTCATTGAGGCGCTGTCATCATCGTCTGCCAAGCTTTTGGCGACCGGGAAATATGCAACAAGAGCCTTCTTTAGATCATCGATGATGGCTGGATCGGTTGTTGGAGTCTCCATAGGCACAAATGGCAAGCCCATGTAGCGACCCGCTCGCTCGATGCTGCGAGAAACGATGCCATGCGCGACCTCTGGGGCATCGCTGACTCGGTCGCGTGCCAAAGTCAGATCCACCAGAAGTTGTTGTGAAAATTCAGTCCATAACTTGAGGTCCTCCGGTTGCATGGCATCAACTCTCACCGACTTAACTGCATTTCGGATGAGCTGGAGCTGCTCTATCATGAGGTCTTGCTTGTCTGCCTTGGCAGCCTCTTTGAAGCGGCTCAGAGCACGCAGCACTGGAGGCCATTGTCCTTTTAGATCATCGGGCGCTTCTCTAGCCGGACGCTCCTCAAGCCCCGCCTCCGCATTCATCATGGATGGGCGACCCTTGATCTGAAGCTCGGAATCAAGCTTGAATGCCCCTCGGGACACGACCAGTTCCCCTTCCGACAAACCCTCCCGAACGATGAACTCCCTGCCGACGACTGGGCCAAGCACGATTTGACGCCCCTCAAAGACAGGTTCGCTCTTTTCGGGCAGACGCACATAAACCAGCGCTCGGTCACCAGTCTGCAACACCGCACTTCTCGGAATCAACAAAGGATCAGAGTGTGGGTCGTCTTCATTGACGAAGCCGAGTGACTTGGCTGGAACCAAATCCATGCCGCAAATATCGCATTGTCCGGGCCCGTCTTTAACGATTTCGGGGTGCATTGGGCTGATCCATTTATCGGCAAGTTGAGGGTCAATCACGCGCCCATAGGCGGTCATTCTGGATGCAATCCGAACCTTAGCGAAAAGACCGGGTTTGAGAAGTCGTTTGGAATTATCGACATTCACGCGCACAGAAGCGATGCGCCGCATGGGGTCGAGTTCAGGATCGATGAAGGCGACCCGACCGTGAAAGGTTTCACCGGGGATCGAATCCACGGAAAACTCGACATCCTGTCCGTAGCGAATCCAAGGGAGGTCACTCTCGTAGGCCTCTACCTGGAGCCATACGGCACTGAGATCCGCAACGCGCAGGATTGCGTCACCTGTTTTCACATAGTCACCTTCATTCACCACCTTTTCGACGACGATGCCGTCTTGAGGCGAATCAATCTGCAGGGTTGGGCTAGGTTCAGCTTTCTTTTCGATGCTACGAATCTGCTCCTCGCTGAGTTGGAGTAAGCGCAGTCTTTCGCGAGCCGACTCCAAAATCCTGGAGCGGGTATTGCGAACTGCGGAGGAAGAGGAATCGTCAAGGCGGTCAAATGCGTTTTTTGAGGAAATGAGTTCCTTTTGGGCCACAAAGAGCTCGGGAGAATAGATCTCAGCAAGATGGTCGCCCTTTCTTACCAGCGCTCCTGTAAAATCCACAAATAAGCGGTCAAGCCGCCCACCCATCCGTGCAGTGACAGTGGTGATGCGACGTTCATCAAAGGCAATTTTCCCGAATAGCTTCAAATTTGCCTCTGCCGGTGCGTGCCGTGCCGGGGTCACGCGAAGATCAAGCAGTGCTGCGGCCTCAGCCGATACGGCCACTTCGCGTAGTCCACCACCGCCGTCGTCCTGAAGCAGGATCAAATCCATGTTGCAGATGGGGCAAAGTCCAGGATTCGGTTGGCGAATCTGCGGGTGCATGGAACAAGTCCACACTTCATCACTCAATGCTGATGAGCTCCCATCCACGCTATTGTCGGAGGGAAGCCCGAACCACCAGCCGCCCAAAAAGAGAGCCAATGGAAGAATCAAAGAAAGCAAGCTGCGTGGGCTTTTGAGAAACCCGGGGATTTTGAGGGATTTGGGAAGTTTCATCGTTTTGAGAGCTTGGAAAATAATTGGTTAGATACGCCGTCTTATCGAATGCCCGCGGCTGCGCGCAGCGTGGCGGTCGCCTTGCCTACCTGGGCTTGGTTCTTGGCAAGCTGGAGACGATAGCCGAGCAAGTCCTGCCAAGTTTCCATAAGGTCTGTGTAAGAGTTTCTACCAGCGCTGTACCCGGCAAGAGTGACGTCATAAGCCTGCTGGGCATCTGGAATGAGACGGGTTTCAAACAGGTTTGCCACTTCATGCGCCGTCTTGGCTCGATGCCACGCATCTTCAACCCGGTAACGCAATTCCGATCGAGCGGCTGCAATCATCGACTCGGTTTCAGAAATTCCTTCGCGGGCTTCCCGGATCATAGCGCGCCGGGGCTCCTGCCACAGCGGGATGTTAATTCCGAGAGTGGCGTATACTTGGTCGCGCCCATTGGCCGCTCCTGAGAGCCCCGAATCGGAAACCGAAGCGCCTGAAATTCCAGCGGTAAGATCTGGATACTTCTCAAGTTTGGCGCGCCTCAATCGGTGCTGAAAAGCATCAGCTCGGCGTTGGGCTGCCGCGACTTCTGGATGACTTGCTTCCGCCTTGGCCAAAAGGTGCTTTAACGAACCCAGAGTGATAATTCTCGTGCGCGATGCACTTGGCAAAGAAGCGCCGGCCGGGCGATTGAGCAATGAGTTCAGTCGTGACCGAGCCGTGCTCTTGAGTTGTTTCGCGTCAGCTATATCCCGGTCTACGAGAGAGAGCTCGTTGGCCAAACGAAGCTGATCAGCTTGAGCCGCCTCATCCGCAGCAACCCGTGCATCTACCACTTCGCGAAGATCCTCAAGGACAGCTCGGTTTTCACTGCTGATCCGAATGGTTTCCTCAGCGAGATAAAGATCCCACCAAGCGGCATGAACTTGTTCAGTGAGTTTCAGTTCGAGCGCCTTCACGTCCTCGCGGGCAGCGGCTGCTTCGCTTTCTGCAGCTGCTGCAGCGGAAGACCTCTTGCCAGGGAACGGAATCTTCTGCTTTACACCGGCCATGGCATCAACCCGGCCTGCAGCGGTTTCGGCCATCGAGCCGGCACCTATCTCGACGGATGGGTCTGGCAGCGAGCGTTCCTGCGGGGCCTTTTGTGCGAGTCGCTCTGCACGATGTCTCGCGGCTTTCAGCGATGGATGATGAAGAATTGCCAGCCGGGCAAGATCTTCCGGCCCTGAGGTGTCTGCTACCGAATAATGGATAGCAGCGGAGACTGGGACAGGTTTGAGCGAAGCGGAACTTCTGGCGCCTGAATCACTCGTTGTTGTACATGCTGTGACTCCCATGAAAAACAAGAGTGTAAATATGCATCGAATCATAATCAAATTTGGCTAATGATGTAGCTGTGGATAGTAATAATTCCCACCCTTCTTAACTAGCTACACAACCAGAATAGCTATGGCGGTGCGACTACAAACTCTAGGTATAAGAAGTTGAGGCAACCGCAGATCTGCCTGATACTCTGTAATCGGAGAATCCGCGGTCGCCCCTGACAAATGCATCAATGATCGTGGTTGCTGTGTTTTAGCTTCTCTAGGTATTTGGCCGGATCCTTTTTGAACTTGGGAATACAGGAATCGCAGCAGAACTTGATCTCTTGATTCTCATGCTGGATGACGACGGGTTCACCCATTGAGCCAAGCTTCTCGCCAGAGACGATGCAAGTGTCGAGGGCGTAAGGCATCACCTTCATCTCTGTCGTGGCATTTCCATCGGATCCCTCATTCTTATTACAAGAAACTGAGAGGAGAACAATGGCGGCGAGTGGTATCAGTGTGTATTTCATTTTTTGTGGATTTGCTCCGGCGGAATCATTCCGCCGGAGTTTGGGATTTGGATTTCTGTGAGAATCTTCGGTCTAGTTCTTTGCCAGATTTGGATTCGGGCGCCCCTTGCTTCTGGGTCCTATGTATTTGAGCATCGTGTGTTTCACTGATGTTTTGCAGGCTTGCTGCGCGCCATGTTGGTGTGGATATTTCATGCCGGAATGCTTGCTTCTTGGGGCCGCAGTTAGGGATCCGGCAAGGGCGATTGAAAGAGTGAGCGCCAATGCGGTAATATTGTTCGTTTTCATGGGTTAGTGTCGGTTTGGTTTTCCCGAGCCTTCACTTTGCTTTGCAGGTGACGTTGGCATCCGGGTCTGGATGTATTACCCCGCTGATCACGATACCCCTTGGAAATTTTAGATACTTTTTCGAGTAATAGCATCTCATGGTGGCACTCTTCCAGTTTATGGCCCACTCAGAGTGAGAGGATTCGGATTTATTGATAGTGGCTTTCTTTTTGCAGTCGACCGCATAGCGGCCACCCTTTGTAAGTTTTTGAATCTCTTTCTAGCGGGAAAACCTACCACGGATAGCCTACTTTTCCCCCACAGCAAGTTTGCCACCGTTGTGCGACACTTTCCGTAACGGTCCGCTCATCTAGTACACGTGAAAACGGATCGTTATTGCGGCGACACACTTTCGAGTAAGCCGTGACTCTGATTCCGGGAACCGAATTCTTGAACGGCAGAAAATCTCTGAAGGTCGTGCCGAGATTGAATAATGTTCAAGGGGTAAGTGGAAAGCCGGTGTATTAATCTGATGTTGGCGGCGTACACTAACCTGCTGTCAACCTATCCAAACATTAAAACCAAAAAAACAAATGAAATCAAATTTCGCATCCATACTCGCCTTTTTTGTTGCCAGTGCGGCAACTCCGGTCATGGCGGCCGGAGATTCAGTATCCCAAGCAGGAGGCTGCTGTGGCAAGAATGCTACTGCTCCGGCATTGAAAGTGATAGCGGCTGAAGCAGCTCAACCGGTGGCGGCGCACGAAGAACACGCAGGTCACATGCTGGAGGGGTATGCCGTCGTTTCCACCGCGCTTTATAAGGACGATCTCGCTGCCGCACAGAAAGCCGCCACAGGCATGGTGAAGCATGACAAGGAGAGCGCCATGGCCAAGCCCGCCCAAGCAATAGCCGACGCCAAATCCATCGAAGACGCCCGCAAGCATTTCAAGGCACTCAGTGATGTGGCGATCCCTATCGCCAAGGACGAAAAGAAGATGCATGTGGCCCATTGCCCGATGGCCATGGGTGGCAAAGGAGCTAACTGGCTGCAAAAAGTTGAGGACGAGGTTCAAAATCCATACATGGGAGCAAAAATGCCGCATTGTGGTAAGATTGTGAAGTAAGCCCATCATCCGAATGGTTCGCTAGACCTTCCGGAAATAGCGCCTCGGAGGTCTAGCCGAACCAACTGATACAATGATGCGGAGTTCCCCCCCTTTTTTTTCGAAGAAACCAAGATGAACTACGACGACCTCGATCCCCACAACTTACAGAAATTGCACGTCTGCCATGAATGTGTTGGAGAGCTGTATTTAAAAGAACTCATTCTTGATGCAGGAAACGAGCAGCCGTGTTGGGTTACGACCCATTTAAGGGTTTGAGTGTTCATCGGTGTTCATCAATTGGGGCACATCAAAGATGGAACAAATGAGAGTGAACCCGTCAAAAATCATCAACCTTCTCCAGCATTACCTTAAATCGTCATGATTGATCCCTACATTCCCGGTAACGACGAAGATACCTGTGTGGTATGTGGCAAATCAGTCGCGGGTGGGCGCGGCTACTGCCGGTTAAACCACGAGGGCCACATGGTGGAACTTTGTTGCCCACTGTGCCTTGAGGCCTTCCAGAAGGGCAACGGCATTCATGACACGATCCGAGAGTGCAATCGCGTCCTCCATCCCAAGAAGAATGAGCCAACCTGACAGGCAACAAGGAAAGTCTCTCGCTCGCACAAAGGACCCTTACGACAATATCCCCTTGAGCAATTGTCGGGCGCGATAGATTCGGGTCTCCACCGCCTTGGCAGAGCAGTCAGCCAACTCGGCGATCTCAGAGTAGCTCATGCCCTCATACACGAACAGTGAGATTGCTTCTCTAAGGTCTTGCGGCAAAGCAACAAGCGCCCTTCTCACCTGCTCATAGCGTTCCGCAGAATCCGCATGTTCATCTGGCCCCTGAGAGGGATCACTGACTTCGTGAACAAGCGGCCGGCCGTCCTCGGAAGTCGCGTCCAAAGATACGGTCGGGTGTCTAGATTTCCACCGGGCATGGTTACGACCAAGATTAGCGGCAATGGAAAACAGGTAAGTGCTAAACACTCCCTTTGGACGAAAACGCTTTCGGGCCTTATAAAGGCGGACAAAGGCTTCCTGAGTGAGATCAACTGCGACTTCATGCTGACCTGTCATTCTGTAAAGGAAGGCATTCAGCCGCTTGGCCCATCGATCCATCAATACGTTGAGGGCCAGATCCTCCCCGCTTGCCAAGCGAGACATCAGCTGCAAGTCACTGATGTCATGCATCTCATTTTCCATGAACTCCTTCGGGTTCGCTGTGGCTGAAATCTAGCGCAAACGGCAGCATCATCTTTAGGTAGCGTGCAGCCTGCGCATCATCGAGAACAGCTGCGGTCTCATAAAGATGCTCGATCATCGCTTGCTGGCTTTCGGCGTGGATACGGGCGTGATCCTCAATGGCCGCCTTGAGCTCCGGGGTTAGCCTATCTACATCTCGTGAAACATTTTCCAGACGCTCGTGTGCCTTGCGAATGCGATGACACATTTTTTCGCATATCGGCCTATAGTCGATATGGAGCTCACTGACCTTGGCGAACTGCTCGTTGCTGAGGTTGAGCTCGTCGCGTACCCACTCAAGTTCGGGCAAGTTGTCGATCAACACCTCGTGCTGTGCTTGCGCCTTGTGAGATTTGACTACAAAGAATGAGGCTGCCCCGATGATTAGGGCAAGCATGAGGATGGCCACTCCGTAAATGGCGGACTTCTTCATGGTGCTTTCTCCTGAAGGAATGGGCTGATGGATTCGGCATAACTGATCCGAGCATCCTTGGTCGGCTGCGTGGTAGCAAATCCGAGCGATACACCGATGAGCACCGTTGCAATCACGCTCGCGACAGCCGGAGCCGGGCGCGTAAAGAAGGCGAGCACTCGACTCAGCTTCGCCCCAAACGACCGCTGCTCGGCATACGCGATACGGGTCCATACCTCACTCCTGAAACTTGTCGGCAGTGCCGGTTCATGCGCTGAGGCTTTGAGTAGTTTATCTATATCTTGGGAATTCATCTTTTTGTGGGCTAATTCGGGCTGAAATCCGACCGTTATTTAACGCTTGTTTCCGGGTGTGTCAACTGAAGAGCACAATGGGATTCCATCAGTAAAACTCCGGAAAGGCGGCAAACCCTTTAATTTTTATGCATGGGAGGAATAGGAGAGATCACACAAGGGATTGCCGAGCAGATGGTGTTGAACCGAACTGGCAGGATTCAACGAGCGTTCCACCGGCCACACCATACAGCTCGAAACTAAAAAGCAAAATAGTCATGAAGACAATTACCAAGGCCATTACTGCACTCTCAATGAGCATGAGTTTCAAGCACAACAAACACTTCAAACAACCAAAGTTCTTCATCATCGAGTACTGCAGTAGAAGTCAAAAAAGTAGCATCAATCAAGGCATATGGATTGCAATTTTCTCTTTCTCCTGCTAATACAAACACGGGAAGTACAGTATACTTCACATCATATGACGGGTCTTCAGGGTATCCGTTGAATGATAATAATACGGTAAGCTCTGAAGTTAAAAATCTAAGCCTTGGGTCTTCAAGTTTCTATACCGATTATCTAGTGGCGGAAGGATATGTCTATATGTATGGTACGGCTACTTTAAATATGCCGACTGCTGACAGTGATGGGAATGGAGTTTTAGATTTTCTTCAAAAAGAGAAGTCTGTAAATACATCGGTGAGCGGCATTTCAAAAATGCATTGGCTTGCTCAAGGAGCTTTTGGATCTGACTCTTCCTTGAGTGGTACTTTTACTAGAAGTGCGGGTTTAAACACGGGTAATTATACTTTCAATTATCAGTACGATTTCGCTAGTGCATCGGCAACAGGCGTTTGGTCTGTTCAGTATTTCGATGGCACAATCGAATATGATGGGGAGAAGTATTACCTAGACATTGAGACAACTAACTCTGAGGGACAGGATATTAAAGCATACAGTACTGCAGAATATTCGGTAACTGATTCTAATACTCTTAACCTAGGTGCAATGAGTATAACAACAGACTATGAATCGAGTATTCTTCAGACACAATCAACAACACTTAAACGATCAGGAAATAAGTACTCAGGTTACTTGAAAGCATTGGATGGAGATACTGATACATCATGGGCAGACTATGTAGATTGGTATTTGGAGGTTACTGATTTAAATGACGCGAATTCAGATGGCGTTCCCGATTTTACCAATCCTGTAGAAACAAAATCTGCTATTATGACTGTAGAGTTTGATGGGTGGAATTGGCACAAAGGGCCTTGGGTATATAACAACAAGAATAACGATTGGAATTATTACAGCTGTTTTCAATTAACCAAGATGCAGGAGGTTGGTTATTAATCGACGCGTAAACCAATCCCCCGCAGGCTATGCCGATGATCACGACCTGGAGACGAGCGGAGATCCTTTGCCTGCCCTTGGTCATACGGTTCTTGAAGTACGGCACCCGAGCCACGATATGCAGTATCACCAAAACCAGAGTAACGAAACCTGCAATAATATGAATATTCGTGACCGAAAGGGAAAAGGGCTGGAAATAAGCCAACCCACCTGTAACGGCCAAAGCCGTAAAGCTAAACAAAAGGCCAAAATTGACCAAGTGTCTCATCTAAAACCTAATGCCCACTCTTGCTTGGGTTGTTAACGAGTTTTGACGAGTCAAATCCAATTAATTTCCTAAGCTCCTTGATGTGAGACAGGCCCACTTCTTTGGGAGAAGCGTTGTGTTTTTTGCATAGGACCGCGGCATAGCCGGTGGCAATCCCCATTTGCCCGCAAGTATTCTTAACTCTTGGGCCGCAGAGTCCGACGTGTGTACAACTGAAGCACCGCCCGGCCATCATTAAATTCGAAAGATTCCTGGAATAAAAACTGCGAAATGGGATAAAGTAGTAACCCCCCGTTTTATGAAACATAGCCGTGGATAAGAAATCCTCTTTTGCTCCTTTTAGTTTCCTTTGGTAATGCCCGTCGACTTCTCTTTTCTCCACCACGACGGCATCGGGGAACTCACGTCGTTTAACGGCATCGTGCATATCATATACGTGATCGCCCATCAATCGACGGGACTCGCGTTTACCTCCGACGTAAGCAACCCAAGTCAATTTGTTCGGGGCATACTTTGGATTTTTCTTCGCATTGGAAAAGGATCCGAAAATGGCCCTCAGCATATGATCACGAATGGCTTCCGCGTCATCGATCTGGTTTAAGTCATTGTCCGAATACTCCCAGTACCATTCGCCTTTGTGTGCAGAGTGTTTACCGGAAACCGGCATGGCCCATGGAACCTTGGGGAAATCCTGTCTTTGGTTGGTTCGCTCGCTGTTCCACAAAACACTTGTGCCCATGACGCGGTTATCCGCTTCTTTGGGACTCCAGAGATCTCCATATTTCGACCATCCTTCATCATGCTGAGAGGCCGCTTCCCGACCGTAGCGGTAATCGGCCCCCGCCCAATAGCCCAGCCAACCGTCTCCGGTCGCATCAATGAAAACAGGAGCACGAAATCTTTTAATTTTACCACCCGTTACCTCTCTTGCTTCGACACTGAGAATTTTATCTCCCTGTTTCTCCAATCCACAAGCTGTGTGGTGGGCAAATAAATCAACACCGGATTGAGCCATCGTCTTTTCGCGTTTAACTTGATCCAGTTTGACCTTCTTATCCCCGTTCGGGTAGTGAACCGTGTCTATGGAATTAAGAATATCCGTGCCGTACCCATGGATACCCAAGGTATGCACGCGTATCTCCTGACTTGCATTTCCGCCAAACAAAGGACGATCTTGAATGAGAGCCACTTTTAATCCCTGAGAACGGGCGGCGAGTGCAGCGCCGCATCCGGACATCCCCCCTCCGACAATTACGAGATCGAATGATAACTCTTCAATTTTTTCATCGGTGCGTCCGCTGAGTTCATCTTTCCAGTCAGACAATTCTTTCAGATCATCGGAAGGCAAAGACGGGGCGGATTCTTGAGTGAAGAAAATTGCGTCGCAACGACCATCGAACCCAGTCAAGTCGCGAAGAGAAACCTTGATTTTCCCGGCTTTGGCGACTTCTACCGAACCTGCGGACTGCCAATGCCAAGATTCCTCACCCTCGCCCATGGTTACTTTCAAGGGCTTGCCTCCGACCAACACCTGAAAGCGACCAGGGGACTGCCAATCCCCTTTGCACCAGTCTCGGTTCCTAACCCAAACGTTCCATTTTCCGGATGATGGCAATTGGATGGTGGTTTGAGCGTCCTCAACCGGTTTGCCCATACCGTGCGCCAAGAGATAATTCTCTCCCATTTGCAAATAATGCTGGGTATCGATTTTCCAACCTCCTATGTCGGCAAAAGAGGAAGCTTCGAGCAATACGCCCGAACGGCTTAAGCCTGCACTGGGTTTTGCTCCCATTAGGTAATTAGGAGCAGTCAGGGAGACAACCCCGGTTCCGCCTATGACACGAAGAAATTCTCGCCTGTTCGAAGTATGTATTTTCATAGTTTGGATTTAATTTGAGTGGTTTGGAAAATATTTTTTCAAAAATGTGTCGATTCCAATCGATTCAAAGACAAGCTCTTCTCTGAATTCGTTAGGTTGGCTTTTCGTGTCGATTCCAATATGGATTATGAATGTTTCATTACTAGTACTCCAAACATGGATGGAATTTAACGGTTAAAGGATTGGCTCTACCGTTGAATAAAAGTAGTCAGAGTTACTTTCATTCAACTCCCGAAGAAGAACTCAAAGAGGGCGGTTGCTTTTCTTCGATAGTTGGAATATCCGTTTCGGATGAAAAAATCAGTCCCTACCGTTCTCCTCGCCCTTTTATCTTTTGCCTCCGTTCTGTCTGCTGGCGATAACGCTTTGTCCAAATCCGAAAAAGCGGATGGGTGGAAACTTTTGTTCAACGGCAAGGACCTGACCGATTGGAAAGTCGACAAATGGAACCCGGAGAGTATCTCGGTAAAGGACGGTTCGATCAAGTGCCATGGCAAGCCCTCCATGGTGTATTACACGGGTAAGGGTAAGGAGATGACGGATTTTCACTTTAAGGCTGACGTGATGACCAAACCGGGATCTAACGGTGGTATCTTTTTCCACACCAAATATCAGGACAAGGGCTGGCCAGTCGGACATGAGGCACAGATCAATCAGACCCAAAAGGATCCCGTCAAGACGGGCAGCGTATACATTGTGAAAAAGAATCTCGAAGCACCAGCCAAGGACAATGAATGGTTCCATTACGAAATCATCGTAAAAGGAAAACGCGTTGAAACCAAAGTGGACGGTAAAACCGTGGTGGTCTACACGGAGGGCAAGGATGCAAAAGGAACCCGCAAACTTTCAAAGGGTACGATCGGTCTACAAGCCCATGACCCAGGCAGCACAGTTCTGGTAAAGAACATCAAGGTAAAGTCCCTCTAAGAAAAGTTCTAAGTATTGGATTCGCTTATTTCTTCTGCCAGCGGTCCTGCTTTTCCATGATGTTCCTTGGAGAATCTCCATTCAACCAAGACCTTGCCTCAGCATCGTTTCTAAGATACGCATCCCAGAAGGCAGTACTGAGTCCGAGAATTACCCGATGATGATTCGGGTTTCGGGGAAGTTTGTCTCTTAAAGAAGCCTTGTCATTAAAGACCGAGTGTTCCGCTTTGTTCAAAACAAGCTCATAGTGATTTCCCTTCGGAAGAGCTGGAAAGACGGCTAGACGGGAATCAATTGTTTGCCCACCGATCGATAAGAGATCATGAGTGCCCGTCATCAATAACCAGGGAACACTGACCTCCCCAAACGCTTCATCGGGACTGATCATCTTTCGACTACCCGGACTCAATGGTATCGCAGCCTTGATTCGTGGCTCGGTCACGCTTGCTAAGAGGGGAATTTTCTCTCCAGAAACCGCTTGAGTCGTCAGCGCACCAAATGAGTGACCGGACATGCCCACCCGCGAAAGATCCAACTTGCCGTATAAAGGCAAGTCCGATTTTTGATTCAAGTTTTCCAGTTGATCTAAAACGGCGGAAACATCCTGTACCCGAAGCATAAAATTCTTGGAGGAGGCGGCCTTCTTAAGAGCAAACATTCGGCGAAGGGGACCCGCATCTTTCCAAACCGATTCATCACTCCCAACATGCTGCATAAATACGGCGACATATCCACGACCTGCCCAATGTTTTCCCAAATAAGAACATCCATTTCGGCTACCTCCAAGTCCATGACTAAATAGAATTACCGGGGAATTTTTCTTTCCCGCAGGAAAGTAAAATCTTAGGGGTATCGAACGATCACGGGATTTATCCTTAATCGTCCGATCAAGACTTTCAATGCTCTCAAAAGTCTCAAGTGGATCATATGCTTTGCCTTGATAAACGAAAGCGAACAGGAAAACAGAAACGCATAATAACAGATGAGATGGCATGTAACTCATTAAGCTACCTTCTCCTGTTCCTGTCCCTTTATTTGAGACAGGATCATCCCCAAAAACATCAGACTACATCCAAACCATTCCTTTGTCGTTAAAACCTCAGTAAAGAATAACCAGCCCGCCAGCACCGCAAAGACTGCCTCCAGGTTGAGAATGATCGCTGCCCGACTAGGATCGACCTTTTTTTGAGCTATAACCTGCAAGGTAAAAGCAATACCCACTGAAACGATACCGGCATAAAGGATGGCTCCCGAGGTAAGGATGACTTGATCGAGATGAAAAGTTTCAAACACCAAACTGAGGAACAAATTGAGTCCCGCACAGACGAGATACTGAACAAGAGCTAATTTGATCGGGTTGAGGTTTCGTTTATTGGCAGCCCCAATGACTTGGACATGGATTGCCCAGAAGAACGCTCCGATTAGAACCAAAGCCTCCCCCCACCCCATAGAAAAGTTCTCCTTGATGCTGAGGAAATAAAGACCCAGTACGGCCAAGACACATCCAATGACGGTCCACCTCCCGATTTTCTGACGAAGATACCGCCCAAGAATGGGGACGATCACGACATAGAGCCCGGTAATGAAACCGGCCTTGCCCACCGTGGTATATTGAATGCCCACCTGCTGAAGGGTCGCTCCGCCAAAGAGTGCACATCCGGCAAGTATGGAAAACTTCCAAAAGGATGGACTGAACTCAGTGGAACCCCCCTCTTTTTTCCTTAAGAAAAATAATAGTGGCAGAAGGGAAAGAGCTCCCACCAAAAAGCGACACACATTAAAAGCATAGGGACCCAAGTGATCCATTCCCATCCGCTGGGCCACAAAGCCAAAGCCCCAAATGAGGGCGGTTATAAGAAGAATTAAGTTAGCCTGAAACTGGTTCACGAGAGACTGGAACCCTTAAAATAAAACTGGCTATATTTTGATGGGACCAGGATGGTTAATTTTCGGGGCGTTACGGGATGCACCCGGCATTTCGGCGTGTGGGTTTCTGGTCCCAGCTTTTCCTGGAGGTAAGATTTTTCCATTTTCAATCCGAGGAGGGTCGTGACGGTTGGGGGTCGGGTTGGCGGGGATGGAATCGCCCGTTTGCTCCATCCATTTTGCAAGAAGTGAACGGGCCTGATTCAGTGCCTTGGTATGCTTTTTATCTTCAACTAGATTGCTTAGCTGATGGGGATCCTCTGTAACCTGAAAGAGTTCTTCGGGTGGACACGGATTGGCGAAGACCTGTTGCTGGTCCGGCTGAGTCTTGCCGGCGGCATGTGCTTTCCACAGTTCCTCACCTGCAGGGTAGTGATCATCTGATTCGTAACAGAGATTGGGCTGATTATGAAAATTGTTCTTAATGTACAGGTAATCCCCAAAGCGAACCATACGCTCATGATTTCTGTAAACATGCCAATTATGTTCGGCAAACACCACTTCCCTCATGGTTATTTCCGGCGCTTTTAAAATAGGAAGAAAGCTTCGTCCCTGAATAGACTCGGGAGACTTTATGCCGGCAAGCTCCAGACAGGTGGCACTCAGATCGATAACACTGATCAAACTCTGGGTAATGGCAGGATTTTTGATGACCTCAGGAAAATGGACTACCCATGGCGTCTTGATTCCACTGTCGTACATTCGTGATTTGCAACGGGGAAAAGGACGGCCATTATCTGCGGCAACCACGATCATGGTATTTTCAAGAACTCCCTGCTTCTTGAGCTCGGCAGTCACCAATCCGATGTAATGATCAAAACGGCTGACTTCATGATAGTATCCCGTCAAATCCTCGCGGGTAACCGGTGTGTCGACCAGGTAAGGGGGAATAATCACATCGCTGGGATCATACCTGGGGGCTTCTTTGGTAATACTCCAGGCACGATGGGCATCAGTCGAGGCAAGCCAGAAGAAAAAAGGTTTATCTTTGGGGCGGTCCTTTACATGACCGACCCAATCCTCTTCCTTGCCGGGGCCTCCCCCTCCGGTGATTCGGTCGAAGGCACGGTCTTTATTTCCAAACATATGATTCTTACCGGAAAGAACGGTGTAATAACCGGCCTCACGCAATAGTTCAGGAAAGCGGACTTGCTGCTGTGGTAAACGGACATGCAATTCGGGAGCTCCGGTGTTGTGGGGATAACGGCCCGTAATGATACTGCATCGGGACGGACTGCAACTGCTTGTGGTAAGATAAGCATTATCAAAACGCATACCATTGGCAGACAGTGAATCAATATGTGGGGTCTTGATTACCGGATGTCCGTAGCATCCGAAATCATCCTGCGATACATCATCGGCAATGAAAAAGACAATATTGGGCCGCTCCGAGAAACCAAGCAGATTGAAAGCGGCAGATAGAAGAAATCCCAGAATCTTAAATTTCATATCGCTTTAGGGAAAACAGGTTTGCCCTATTGGTCGAGTTTCAAGATAGAGAACAACAATATTTATTTTTTGATCGGTTGAACGCCGTTTACATAAACAACATTGTACCCCCCGTCTTGGTTGTCTTTATGCGACAGCCCATCGTAGGAATTTTTCGCTAAATAAAATCGACATAACTGCCCCTTTTTAGGCTGTGGATAGAAAGATTGCCCTCCGGGTGGTTGAAAGCCAATGCCTTTCCATTTGCGGCTCCAATAACGAACATATACCAAGCTTTCTGAAATCTTGCCCTTCTCCACTTTTTCAACTTTCACCTCCGCCACCTTATGATCATATTCGTAACCGCTTACCAATGGAATCCCTTCCCGCTCCTTGTAAGAATAAATCGCTTGTACCTTACCGACCACAATATGAGTGGCAATGCTCTCTAACTGTTGCTTGGAAGAAGGTGCTTTTGCAGCCTGAGACAAAGGAGCGGAAAAAAACTGAATTGTTGCGAAAGTTACTAGATAGAAAAAATCTTTTCTACATAGGAAGATATTCATTTTTTCAATAGTGCAACCATCGCATTCCCCATGAGCAGTCCGACATTCATGTAGGTCTTGGCATTTCCTCCATAATGAGCATTGGAAGAGGAGCCCATGCTGATTGGGTTAGTGTACACCACAGCGACTTCACCCTTATGCGAATCTCCAAAAGCAAACATTCCGTCGAGAATTAGCTTCTCATTTCCGGTTGCGGTTTCTTTTTTAGTTTGACCCAGAGTGGCCACCACCATTTTCGCTTTCGGAGCATTAAATTCTTTACGCAATTCTTTAAAAAGTTGCTTCAAGTTTTTACCATAAACTGTGGAATGAGCTTCGTTGTAGCGGTCT
>Ga0209600_1000468_pt1 | contig 32036 bp, 31 predicted proteins | sample COGITO_mtgs_1104_FD_185518 | JGI IMG/M metagenome (GOLD analysis project Ga0209600, IMG submission 185518) | Pelagic marine microbial communities from North Sea - COGITO_mtgs_110421 (SPAdes) (version 2) | ecosystem: Environmental > Aquatic > Marine > Epipelagic ... | reverse complement strand
GATTCTTGTCCAAGGGATACCTGAGGTAAGCCGCCAAACACACTGGCCGTGGCTACTGCAGCCGCCAACGATGTATACCTTTTATTCACGGGGAAACTGGGGTGTTTATTCAGTCGCATAGCTGGATCTCCTTAGTATTATTACGCGTCCGCTCTTTACCGAGCTGGGAGCTGTTTTGTCTTGCAGAGCTGTACTCCTCGGGAATGGTCGCACAACTGCGAGGGGATTACAAACAATGTTGATTGTTTTTAAAGGCCCCCAGTCAGGGCGAAGACAAGGGGGTTGAACTCGACCTCTTTCAAGCCGGATCAACCGGCGAACAACACGCTAACAGTAGGGTATACAGCCACTTTGGCCCAAAATCCTAGCCAACCCGGGAGACCGCTGTTAAGCGCAGCATCCCGTAGGACAGTTCGTTATGGGTGTTGGAGGATGGCAAGATGTTGCCGTTGTGCCGGAGGGAAGTGTGGATCCAATACCTTACAATGCAACCCAAGACCTGCGCGCCTGCTCGCATGCCTTAGATAGTAAGGGTGCCACGGCTGACTGATGATGACGGTATTAGCTGAGGCATTAGCAGCCAAGGAAGGTTCCTCGCGCTCGATGTGTTTCCCTGCCCCTGCCGTAGGGTCAGCAGTAAACTCGTGGTGTATCAATGGCCTAAAAAATACCGCTGTTTTCCAACGGAAATTGCACTGACGTCGCCTGCGTCATATCATCAGCCGTGCCTGCCCGTCTTGGTCAGCGCAAAACAAGACGAATAGACGATCCATAACACGAAAAGGAATAAAAATAATGATGGTTTATGGCGTAGCGCTTGTTTCAGGCTGCCTACTATTAGCCATGGTAATAGGTGAAGCGCTTGGAGTAGCTCGCAGGGTGAATGGGCGGGTTCTGGCGCTGCTGGCCGGCGTTGTGGCGGTAGCGTTGAGTTTTGCGCTGGGACCTATCCTCAGCAAAATGGGCAAGGGCCCTGCTTCTGAAGATCAAGAAGAACAGGGAGCGGCATGGATTTGGTAGGGCTAGGAGCACGAGCCGTTCCTGATGAGTAGCATCTTGCAGACAGCGGGCTTTAAACTGCGATGGCGTAGTGTAGAGCGCTGTGGTGGGTATTTGGCCTGCGCTCAAGTTGTCACAATATGAGTGATGGCTTGGGAAGTGATAACACCGCGAGTGATGAAATCGCAAGAAATCGCTATTTGGATATTCTTCATCAATTCACGCTGCGCCAGTCGAGCCTAGAAAAACTCGAGGATATTGTTTGGAACATCGCGAAAACAGCGATCGCCGAGCTTGGCTTTGAGGATTGTGTGGTGTACCTCATAGGGGACGATGGCGTTCACTTGAAGCAGGTGGCAGCTCATGGCCCTAAAAATCCAGTAGATCGAGAAATCTATAACCAGATTACCATTCCAGTGGGTGACGGCATTGTTGGGCACGTCGCACGAACCGGTGAGATGCAACGTATTGATGATGCTCGCCTTGATCCTCGTTACATTGAGGATGATGATTTTAGGCTGTCGGAGTTAGCCGTACCGATTAGCCATCAGGGGCGTATCATTGGAGTGCTTGACTCAGAGCACCACGCGGCGAACTTTTTCTCTGACGAAGATGTGCGCCTCTTCACCACTATTGCCTCATTAGCCTCTACGCGCATTGACACGGCGTTGGCGATGGAGCGGTTGGAGAAAACCGTTCAGTACCTCGAGCAGGCACGGTCTGAGTTGGAGGAGCAAGCCGAAGAGCTGCGTGAAGCGCGACAAGCGGCCGAAGCGGCGTCAGTCGCGAAAACCCACTTTCTTGCCAACATGAGTCATGAAATACGGACGCCAATGACCGCCATTGTAGGGTTTGCTGACTTGCTCTCTAGAGATGACCTGGACAGACAGAATCGAGAGCAATGGCGAAACCAGCTAACCCAAAATGCCCGCTATCTGCAGGACCTTGTGGGTAACGTGCTTGAATATGTCGGCCGTAGAGACTGGCGATGTGTCCTTACATGTTGAGACGGTCTCTCTGGTCGAGGCGGTTACGGAGTCTGTCGATAGCCTTAAAGCGCGCGCAGACGCGAAAAATTTGCGTCTTGAGACGGTTCTAACGGGGCTGTTACCCGACGCTATTATTATGGATCGTGTCAGGTTCAAAGGAATTATTGTCAATCTGGTCAGCAATGCGGTCAAATATACTGAGCAGGGTGGCGTTACGGTGACCCTCTCGACAGAGCTCAGAGGTACTGATGCTGTGTTGTCCTTGGTGGTGTCAGATACGGGTATTGGCATTGATCCGATGCAACTGGATAATTTATTTTTACCCTTTAACCGGGTACACAATACACACCAAATGGCGGGTATCGAGGGCACTGGACTTGGACTTGCGCTCTCCCGCGAGATAGCTCATGTCCTCAAGGGTGACATTGTGGTGTCATCAGAGCGAGGTACAGGCTCTTCATTTACACTCACACTGCCGGTTGAGGTGCCTGCTGATATCTCTTGGACCGAGCAGCAGAGGGCCAATCCACTCTCGGTCAACTCTTGTCAAGTCACGACGGAAACATCAGCCGATCGCACTCAAGATTTGTGTGATCTAAGAATTTTAGTGTGTGAGGACAGCGTTTCCATCACCTCCTTACTTGAGGTTGTTCTCGGTGCGGCGGGTGCACTAGTGACCTTTTGTACTAACGGTAAGTCTGGCGTACGTTGGTTTGAAGAGCAGGTCGATGCGGGCAGGCCCCCTGATCTCATATTGATGGATATGCAGATGCCTATTATGGATGGTTACGAGGCAGCGGGTCACATTAAGCGGTTGCGACAGGATATACCTATTGTAGCGTTAACAGCTTTTGCGCGCGCCGATGATAACGATCGCTGCTTGGCTGCTGGCTGTGACTACTATCTCACCAAGCCTATACAAATTCAGACCTTTACTAAGGAGTTGTGCAGTATCTGTGCGCAGTTTGGCACATGAGCGACGGCGTTAACTTTGGGCTTGTTTACGGTGATGGCGTTTTCACGTAAGGGTCGGTCGAGAGAACATTAAGGATCGGTCGAGGAAAAATGGTTGTCTGAGATGTTTGCAGTATAGGAAATATAAAAGCCCTAATGAGAGTAGACGCCCTCGCCCGTCTTGGTCAGCGCAAAACAAGACGGCTAGACGATCCATAACACGAAAAGGAATAAAAATAATGATGGTTTATGGCGTAGCGCTTCTTTCAGGCTGCCTACTATTAGGCATGGTAATAGGTGAAGCGCTTGGAGTAGCTCTCAGAGTGGATGCCAACGTGGGCGGTGTAGGTATCGCAATGCTGTTCCTGGTTTTTGCGAGCAACTCCGAGAAATTTAAGACGCTCACGGAAGGCGCGGCTGGTGGTGGCATTACATTCTGGAGCGCGATGTATATTCCGATCGTCGTCGCCATGGCCGCTCGACAAAATGTAGCCGCCGCGGTGGACGGGGGGGTTCTGGCGCTGCTGGCCGGCGTTGCGGCGGTAGCGGTGAGTTTTGCGCTGGTACCTATCCTCAGCAAAATGGGCAAGGGCCCTGCTTCTGCAGATCAAGAAGAACAGGGAGCGGCGTAATGGAACTGATTGAAACCGTCTTTGTTCGGAATAATGTAATCGTTGCATTTGCCGTTATTGGCGTAACTATTTGGGTTTCTTATTTCTTCGCTGACAAGCTCACCCATGGGCGCATTCATGGCTCTGCCATTGCAATCGCGCTGGGTTTGCTTGCCGCTTATTTCGGTGGAGTTACTACCGGCGGCAATGCGGGTGTAGCCGATGTAGCATTGCTGGGCGGAATTGGACTTATGGGTGGCGGGATGATGCGCGACTTTGCCATCGTGGCAACCGCGTTCGGTGTACACCTGAGTGAACTTAAAAAGGCTGGCATTGCCGGCGTAGTCTCCATTTTTGCCGGTGTCATTGTGTCGTTTGTAGTCGGCGCAGTGATTGCCATAATGTTTGGCTATACCGACGCAGCTGACATTACAACTATTGGCGCCGGTGCTGTCACCTATATCGTCGGTCCGGTCACCGGGGAAGCAATTGGCGCAAGCGATGCTGTGATTACACTGAGCGTTGCAGCTGGATTGGTGAAATCGATAGTGGTTATGATCGGCACCCCTTTGGTCGCCAAACATATTGGCTTGGATAATCCGCAATCTGCTATGGTGTTCGGCGGGCTTATGGGTACGACCAGCGGTGTTGCTGCCGGGCTAGCCGCAACTGATCCAAAGCTAGTGCCTTATGGTGCAATGACGGCGACGTTTTACACTGGCGTAGGATGTCTGTTAGGTCCATCCATTCTGTATTTTATTGTCAGTGCATTTTACTAGAAAGTTAAACTTTAAAAATGAAAAGAATAACGGAACGCATAGTGTCAGAAATCCCTTTCCCTTATCTACACAATCACAGTGAACGCATCGCTTTGGTTGAAGGTGAAAATACCTACACTTACAGCGAAGTGAATGCCCGTATTAATCGTTTCGCCAGTGGACTGCTTGCAGATAAAGATGATCTGCAAGAGGAACGAATTGCATTCTTTATGCCGGCAAGCCTTGATTATGTCGCCACCATGCAGGGTGTGTGGCGAGCGGGTGGCATTGCAGTTCCGCTAAATGTGGCCTCTGCTGTGTCCGAGCTGGATCACTATCTCAGCTGCGCCAGTGTCACTCGCCTGGTCGCTAATCCTGAATATCAAGAATCACTGAAAAATGTGTGTGCGTCTCTCAATATTGAGCTGGTCTCTGTCGACGATGTGTTGGTAGATGAGCTTGTGCCTCTTCCGGAATTATCACTCGATCGAAGAGCTATGATGTTGTTTACATCAGGTACAACTAATAAACCCAAAGGGGTAGTTAGCACTCACAAAACTATTCGAGCGCAGATAACTACGCTGATTGATGCATGGGAATGGTCTGAGGATGACGTCATTCCTTTGTTTTTACCACTGCATCATGTTCATGGAATTATTAATATTTTGAGCTGCGGCCTATGGGCCGGAGCTACAGTCCACTTGTTTGCCAAATTTGATGTCCCAACATTGTCCAGTCAGATCGCTGCTGGTACTTACAATGTGTTTATGGCCGTGCCCACAATCTATGTAAAGCTGATTCAATATTTCGACACTATTGATCCCGCGGAAGTACGACAAATCTGTGATGGGTTTAAGGCTATGCGTCTTAACATATCTGGATCTGCTGCCTGTCCAGTGAAGCTGTTTAACCAATGGCAGGACTTAACTGGGCAAGTTTTATTAGAACGTTACGGCATGACCGAAATTGGCATGGGTATCTCTAACCCTTATCACGGCGAACGCCGAGCTGGTGCTGTGGGGCAGGCATTACCAGGAGTTGAATGTAAATTGTTCGATGAATATGACAGCCCTATTACGGAAGAAGCCGTCGCTGGAGAGATTCGTATTAAGGGTGAAAATGTTTTCCTGGAGTACTGGAATAACGCAACCGCTACCAAAGAAAGTTTTAGGGATGGCTGGTTTTGCACTGGTGATGTCGCGGTACTCGAAGATCATTATTATCGGATAATGGGCCGATCTTCTGTCGACATCATAAAAACGGGTGGGTACAAACTTTCTGCACTTGAAATTGAGGGCGTGCTGCTTACCCATGACGATATTGCAGAAGTCGCAGTAATCGGTGTGGCCGACGATACCTGGGGTGAAGCAGTTACCGCATTTATTGCAGTCAAAGCAGGCACTACCCTAGAGTATGAGGCCTTAAAAGAATGGTGTGATGGCAAAATGTCATCTTACAAAATCCCGAAATCGCTAGTCCTCATAGATGCCTTGCCAAGGAATGCCATGGGTAAGGTAACAAAACCAGCACTCAAGGAAATGCTCTAGGCTTTCAGTTCTTTCCCTTGCACGGAGTCTTTGGGCTCCAGAATCTCAAATTAGTCTAGTGCACTGGCCACGTAGCGACTACGCTAGTGCGTTCCTGCGCTTAACGCTATAAAACGCACCGCGGCCGCCCATCTGATGTTGAGTGGTCCGCTCCGTTGCAAACCGAGGTTCTTGGCCAACCATTTTTTAGCCAGCTGATGCTGATTTTCGCCCGCGTGGCATCGGCTTGGTAACCCTAAACCCGTCTAGTGGCGATCGCCCTGTTGTTCAGGGCCAACGTGTTTTCACTGCATTTCTGCCTGACTCTTTGGCCGCGTAAAGGGCCTTATCTGCTCTGACGACAATAATGTCTTCAAAGTCTTCGCCGACAGCTGACCGGCTGACACCGATGCTGACGGTTATTGGTGGTATGTTAGGGTCATTGATTTCACTGACAGCGCGCCTGAGACGCTCGGCAAAGCCAGTCAACGCGGTTTTTTCCGCGCTGCGTGTAATCACCATAAGTTCCTCGCCCCCCCAGCGTACTAAAACGTCGTCATCCCGGGCGGTGGCTCTGAGGGTATCGCTTATGATACGCAAGGCTTTATCACCCACGTCGTGACCGTAGGTGTCATTCACTTGCTTAAAATGATCAATATCTAACAGTAAAATACCAAATTGTTGTCCCGCAACAGTCCAGTTAGTCACGATCACGTCTAGCCCTCGTCGGTTCAGCAGTCGGGTCAACTTGTCGGTATTGGCCTCTCTTTCAAGGAGCGTTAATTGAAGTGCTGAATCTTCTAAGGCCCGTTGCTGATCTGAAAACTTTGCCAGATAAAATGTGTAGGCACCTAAGCATAGCGATATCACGATACCCAATCGCCAGTCATTAAAATGAATGCTCTGCATTTCTGGTCGTTGACTCCCGATAACGACCGATGCGCCCATGATGGCGGCAGACATCATGCCAATGAAGATGCCCCGTCGACGGCTACGGATTTTGGATGGGTATTGGTGCTGGCGATATCGATAACGACGGTGATCAAGATCTATTTTTCCCCAATGTAGGCGGATCGATCCTGCCGTTATTTACTCAGGGAGATATTCGTCCGGACCAGCGACATACGCATGACTGGGCACTACTGCGAAATGATGGCAACTTTAACTTCACCGATGTGACTGACGAATGGCGCATAAACAAGGAGGGGTTTGCCTGGGGTGGCGTCTTTGAGGACGTTAACTTAGATGGAAAACTGGATCTTTTTGTCGCTCAAAATTATATTAAATGGCCCGTTCATGCCGTGTGGAAACTTCCGGGCAAAGCATTCTTACAAACGACAGATGATCGGGGTAATGCTGTTTTCATTGATAGTCCCGACCTGGGACTGAAAAACAAACATTACGGCCAGTCATCGCTATTTGTAGACCTCAACGGTGATGCTCGACTGGATTACTTTTGGATCAACATGGGTGATCAACAAAGCGCTTATTTAAATACGAGTAGTGAGAATTTCGTGTCATTTAGATTACCCGATGACATTGCGCATTTAGGAACCGAAATTGTCATTGAGACGTCGCAAGGCCAGAGCTATACCCGAAAGCTCATTGCCGGCCAAGGCTACCTTACCGACCAAACAAGCGAACTCGTCTTCGGTTTAAAGGGCATTGATGCTGTCGACCGTGCCGTGGTTAGCTGGCCTGATGGCACTAACACTATCCTACTCAATCCCGAGATTAACCGGCGCCATGGGTTACGCCGACCCGCGCCCTGAGTTGCCATGGGTTTGACCGCGTTTCCACGAACCTCGCGGATGCGCTTAGCAAATTCCCAAGCGACTTTTACTACTTAAGTCGCTGTAGGGGCATCCTTTACGCCAGCACTAGCGTCGCTGCTGCCCCGTTTTGCGCGTGTTAGTCACTCACCGATACCCAATTTTCACTGCCATCAAGCATGTCAGCAATCCACTGACTGACCACGACACCACCCACCTCTCGATTGAACTGTGCCTGAATAAAGGTGTGGCTATTGCCATCGGCAATTAAACTACGGAAGCGATCGGGATAAGCCAATTCAATGTCCTCCATGGCAGGTATGAGGGCCGCCTCAAAAGCCTCGCCACCTATCCCTAAGAACGTGTCTGCAATGACCGAATCTTGCTTGGTGCTCATAAAGCCCATCCGTAGATTCGAATCTTGCGCAAGCTGATATTGGTGATACCCCGTCAGATGACCCTCAGGCGTAATGCAATCGTCGCAACTTTCGGGGATGAATGCGGTGGCGTTCCACTCTGCGCTCACAAAGTCAATGTAACCGGGAAAGGCAATTCCCACCCCCGAGTCATTGACTAACTCAATGGGCGTGTCGGGGAACAGCTTGCGCACGAGCGGCAGTGCATAGTCAGTCCCATAACCACCCGCACTATTTCCGGTCAGCAAAATCTTACCGGGTGCGGGAAAAGTATTTCCGGCCACATCGAGTGCCGCAGAAAGATTACGCAGCCCGCGGTGATAGCGGTCAATGATGCCGTCGCCGTCGTCGTCATAATCAATGTCCCCAGAAAATACCGAGCCGTCGCAATAGGGTAAATAAGCGACGTTGAAGTCTGCCGCTGGATTTTGTGCATTGTCGGGATTCAATATGCCAAATTCTGGTATGCCGGGCGCTGCCTCGGAGGTCGCCTGACAGAGCAGGCTAGTACACGCGCCGCCGCCTTGGAGAAAAATCATTAGCTCATCACCCGTGCCTTCCCGGGTTGCCATGGTGTACTCACCTCCACGGAGGCATAGGGGACCATCACCGGTGCCAAAGGAATGCTGAATAAGGCTACCCGTCGGCTCGGACATCATGGGCGTGAACTCGCCTAAATAGTTAGCTACGCCTTGGTCATAGAGCTCTTCAAAAGGGATTGGCTCAGGCTCGGGCGCCGGTTCAGGAGCAACCCCCACCGGGGGAGGCGGCGCGTCATTAGATGTCGAATTAGAACCTGAACACGCCATCAGTATGATCGCGCTACAGGCAATGAAGCATCCTTTAATCCACAGTCCGGCGGTGGGCATATCTATACTCTCTCTTTTACTCGTGTTGTGTTAATACGACAGCGCACTCAAACAGACCACTTCCAGGGCAAAGGCCCCGGTTCGCCGGTCTCAAGCAGGGCACGGGGAGGATGAAGGATCGCATTTTTCGCCCGTTCACTGCGAGGCCTGCCGGGAGCCGTAGTTTCGCCTTTTTTTGGGGGCCGGCTTGTTCATTGGCGGTAGGCAACGTAACGTAATGAGGCTGGGCGCGCAGTCGCTCTGAGACGAGGAGACCTCATGACCACCACAGCTATCCTCACCGACCACCCGGTGCTCTCACCGTATATCGTCGTCAAAGGCGCAGCCGACGCTATGGTGTTTTATGAAAAGGCTTTTGGTGCCGCCGAGGTTTTTCGCCTCACCTTCCCGGATGGCGCCATCGGGCATGCGGAGCTCGCGATCGGCGCGAGCCGCTTGATGCTCGCCGAGGAGTTTCCCGACTTTGGTGCTCTCAGCCCAATCAGCGTCGGGGGCTCGCCGGTGTCGATGCAGCTCTACGTGCAGGACGTCGACCAGACCGTCGCCGACGCCGTGGCGCTGGGTGCGACGATTCTGCGTCCCGTCAAAGACGAGTTCTACGGAGATCGCACCGGCATGATCGCTGACCCGTTCGGCCACAAATGGCATCTCTCGAGCAGGCGCGAGAACCTGACCCCCGAAGAGATGCAAAGGCGCATGGATACCCTGTCCGAGGCGTGAGTCGGCGTGCTAGCGCGACCCGTCACGCTACCAGCCTGCCGCTTGAAACACGGCCATATACTTGTTATGTGGCCGATCCTATACTTGTGCCCAACTAACCATGTAGATGTGCCACACAGGGGCGGCTAGCGATGAACAACCGACAGATGACACTGGCATTGATCGCCGCGCTTATGGGGGCGGTACCCGTCGCTGCAACGCATGGTCCGGAACACACTGAGCTGAAGCACAAGCGCGATATTTACCGCCAATACACCCCGGACAATTTTGATGACGGCGGCCCGATTAGTCATTATGCCTGGAAAAATTTCTCGGCTTTTTTCCCGCACGCGGTGATTGCCCGCACCGGACCCGAGCGCAAACTCGAGCGAACGTTAAGAGCCGATGTGGCAAACTTTGCGGTCACCGTAGAGGGCGCTGAAACCACCCTGCATGCGTATGTCGCCAACAGCCCGTTGATAGACGGCATGATTGTTTTATCGGCCGGCAAGGTTGTTTACGAGGCCTATCCCCGCATGGAAGCCCACGACAGGCATTTGGGCTGGTCGATTACCAAAGTCTATATTTCAACCGCGCTCGCCGCGCTTGAGATGCAAGGCAAGGTTGACGTGGACCAACCGGTGGAGACCTATGTACCAGCGCTTGCCGGCACTGACTGGGCGGGCATCAGTGTGCGCAACATTGTCAACATGGCGTCGGGTATTGCTTGCCTGGACAGCGACGGCTACCAAAACACCCGTTCCTGTATCTACCAATTTGAGGAAACGCTCGGCTTGACGGCGCCGCACAATCCGCCGATTGATACACTTGATTTGATCAAATCTATGAAGCGTCACCGGACGGCGGGGACAACCTATGAGTATGTCTCGCCAGATACCTACGTGTCAGGGCAGGTGATAGAAAACGTCACTGGCCTGCCACTGACCGTCGCGTTGCAACGTCTAATTTGGGACAACGTAGGCGCGGAAGCAGACGGTTTGATGATGATTAGCCCCGAAGGCAACGCCGCCGCTCATGCGGGACTTTCAGCACGCCTGCGTGATGTGGCACGCTTTGGTCAAACGTTCACTGCCGGTGGCTTTGACGTCATTGGCAAAGACCACATGGATGACTTAGCGAGTGACAAGGGGGTCAAATTTAGCCCTGAGCAACGGCTTGGAATGAAGGCTACTTGGGGCGACGACCTGCCTAGCCATGCCGCCTGGCAGTGGGATATGATCTGGCCCGACGGCATGATGTTTAAGGGCGGCTACTCTGGTCAGGGCATTTTTGTTGCGCCCAAGCAAGACATTGTCATTGCTTTTTTTGGCACTGCAGATACGCAGGGTAACCACCATGACTTGCTGACAGTCTCTCGGCAGCTGTCTGCGTCGGGGCTACTTGACGCGAACTGAGACCACGACGTAAACCGGTACCACCCTATAGGACACCTAAACGGCCTGCCGTTGCGACTCAGCCAGTGGCACCCCTGCGATTAGGGCTCAATCTGAATACAGTCGGCATCAATTATCTCGGACTCCCCGACACTGCCGACGGCCCACCAGCCCAGCCTTATGTACTTGCGCTCTTGGTAAGTGCCCGCCTCCCGGGCGACGCACACCGGGAAAAACGGCTGTGCGGTATCTGCCAGTGGCAGCGGCTCGTGGGTGCTGCACCCGGGGCCGAGTGCCATAGCCACCAGCAACACATAGGGCTGTATGGCGCCCGACGCTGTGTTGATCATCGCTTGTCGCATCCTGTAGGTCCCGGCCCCGAAGAGGGTGCTTTAGCGTCATTGATTATCTTGGTATTAGGCATTGGGCGGGGTGCCACAGCCGTTGTCACACTGAAAATGCCCCGGCACCGTTTGCTTGCGTTCAAGCGTTGAACGAGTTAGTTTGTTCAGTCATTGAACGCACAGCTGCAGGCTATGTCCAGAGGGTGCGCAATGCACACCCTGCGGTAGCCTGCCCGAATGAAAAACCCCCTTGAGAACCGACAAGCGAAAACCGTATGAGCGAAGACCGCCAGTTAAAGGCCATGCGCCTATTGGAAGACGACCCCACCATGACCCAGCGGCAGCTCGCCGAGGCGCTGGGTGTGAGCCTGGGCGCGGCCAACTATTGTTTGAAGGCCCTCGTTGAGAAGGGCTGGGTCAAGCTCGAGAACTTTCAGAACAACCCCAACAAGCTGGGGTATTTGTATTTACTGACGCCCCAGGGCTTGTCGGCAAAGACGGCGCTGACGGCGCGGTTTTTGAAGCGCAAGCTGGCGGAATACGAGGCGCTGAAGGTCGAGATAGAACAACTGCGGGACAGCCTTGATGCCGGCTGATCTAGGAAGCCCTGTGAAGATTGCGGTGGTCGGTGCGGGCTATGTGGGTCTGGCAAACGCGGTGCTTCTCGCCCAGCACAATGAGGTCGTTGTCACAGACATTGATAGCCCGCGAGTGGCACTGATTAACGCACGCACATCGCCCTTTGAAGACCGCGAGTTGGAGCGGTACCTCGCTAACGCTGTGTTGAATCTATCGGCGACGACCGAGCCGGAAGCGGCCTATCAAGATGCCGACTTTGTGATCGTGGCCACGCCCACCGACTATGACCCGGTGAGCAACCAGTTCGATACCCGCTCGGTGGAAGCGGTGGCCAGCGACGCCACCCGCCGCTGCCCAGACGCCACGATTGTGATCAAGTCCACCGTGCCGGTGGGCTTTACCCGCGCCCTGCGCACGCGGCTCAATACCGAACACATTCTGTTTAGCCCAGAATTTCTGCGGGAAGGCCGGGCGCTCTACGACAATCTGCACCCCTCGCGCATTGTGGTGGGTCAGGACAGTGAGGCCGCACGGCGCTTTGCCGAGTTGCTGCAGCAGGGGGCAGAAAAGCAAGACATTCCAACGCTGTATACCGGCAGCACCGAGGCCGAGGCGATTAAACTGTTCGCCAACACGTATCTCGCGATGCGCGTGGCCTACTTCAATGAACTTGACAGTTATGCAGCAACTCACGATTTAGATACACGGAGCATTATTGAAGGGGTTGGCCTGGATCCGCGCGTCGGAACCCACTACAACAACCCCTCCTTTGGGTACGGCGGCTACTGCCTGCCTAAAGACACCAAGCAGCTGCTTGCTAACTACGCGGACGTGCCAAGCAACCTGATTCAGGCCATCGTGGACGCGAACACCACACGCAAGGACTTTATTGCTAATGCGGTGTTGAGCCGCAAGCCGGAGGTGGTCGGTATTTATCGTCTGGTGATGAAAGAAGGGTCAGACAATATCCGAGCCTCGGCGATGCAAGGCGTGATGAAGCGTTTAAAGGCTAAGGGCGTGGAAGTGATTGTGTATGAACCCAGCATTGATCAAGCGGAATTCTATCGCTCTGAGGTATTGCATGATCTCGCCAAGTTCAAACAGCGTAGCGATATAATTATTGCGAACCGCCAGCATATCGATCTGGATGACGTGATTAACAAGGTGTACACGCGAGACCTGTTTGGAAGTGATGCGTGATAGAGGTTGTTTATCGCAAGTTGGTTTTCTTTGATCGTATATCTTGAATTTACACAACCGAAGAGAAAAAATTCAGCTTCACCTATTGTTTGCTACAAATTCCAGCTTTAACTAACTTGAATAGCCTAAGGTCTAAAGAATCATGCATCTAAGAAAGCGAATACTGGTAACGGGCGGAGCAGGCTTCTTGGGGTCTCATCTTTGTAAGCGTCTTTTGGACCAGGGGCATGACTTAATTTGCGTCGACAATTTTTTTACGGGCAGCAAAGACAACATCATTGAGCTGCTGGACAAGCCGCATTTTGAACTGATGCGGCACGATGTCACCTTCCCGCTGTATGTTGAAGTAGATGAAATTTATAATCTGGCTTGTCCTGCCTCACCTGTCCACTACCAGCATGACCCCGTGCAAACTACCAAGACTAGCGTGCATGGCGCGATTAATATGCTGGGCCTGGCGAAGCGGACCGGGGCGAAGATATTCCAAGCGTCCACCAGTGAGGTATACGGCGACCCGCAAGTGCACCCGCAAACAGAGGGCTATTGGGGCCACGTTAATCCGATAGGTGAACGCTCTTGCTATGACGAGGGCAAGCGTTGCGCTGAAACCCTTTTCTTTGACTACTACAGGCAGCACAAATTACGGATTAAGGTCGGGCGTATCTTTAATACCTATGGCCCGAACATGCACCCCAACGATGGCCGCGTGGTGTCAAACTTCATCATGCAGGCCCTGCGAGGTGAGCCCATTACACTGTTCGGCGATGGCTCGCAAAGCCGTTCGTTTTGTTATGTCGATGATCTGATTAACGCATTTGTCAGCCTGATGGAAACCGGGGACGATGTAACCGGGCCAATCAATCTCGGCAACCCCAACGAGTTTACGATAAAAGAGCTGGCTGAAACGGTGATAGCGCTGACTGGCTCGAAGTCCCAGTTAGTCACCCGTCCATTACCCGGCGATGACCCCCTGCAACGGCAACCCAATATAGACCAAGCCAGAGCGAAGTTGAATTGGGATCCAAAGGTGCAGTTAGAAGAAGGCTTGAGAAAGACGATTCAGTATTTTGAGAAAATGGTTTAGCTGCTACTACCGACTTATATGAATTGGCAGAAAACTATTCGAGGGAAAAAACGTGAAATCTATGCGATCCTCTCAGGCAAGCCTATCAAAGTATTTAACAAGGGTGATTTACTGCGAGACTTCACGTACATCGATGACGCAGTCGAGGTAGTGTTGCGGGTGCTGGACAAGGCGTCGACCCCAGGTGCGGGTTTTGCCGCCGACAAGCCCAAAAAATCTACTAGGCGTTAGGGAGACAATGACTACAGTTCGAAATCGCCTGGTTAATGGATTTACTGCTAATGGATTTAGTCAGCTAAGCAATATTATATGTCAACTATTGGCAGTTCCCGTACTGCTGCATTACTGGGGTATAGAATTGTACGGAGAGTGGCTAATACTAAGTACTATACCCGCATACTTGGCGATGTCAGAGATGGGGTTCTCTAGTGTTGCTGCTAATGAAATGACTATGCTTGTAGCAAAAAGAGATCGGTCGGAAGCGCTCAAGGTCTTTCAGAGTACTAGTATTTTTCTAATTATTATATCTGTAGTGATTTCTATAGCAGTTCTATGGGCATCGCTTTTTCCCATAACTGAATGGCTCAACATATCTTCGATAACGAAAGCGGACGTGGCACTAATTATTTTAATTATGGGTACGCAAGTCATCTTTGGGTTGCAAGGCGGTTTGATTAATGCCGGCTTTCGTTGTGACGGGAATTTTGCCCTAGGAATATGGTTAGCCAGCGCGACTGGGCTGGCTGAAACAGGTTTGCTCTTACTGTCGGTTTTTCTCGGTGCCCAGCCGTTGGTTGTCGCCATGCTAGTGCTTTCATCAAGGGTGGTCAGTTTTTTTGTAATGAGATTGATTTTATATAGAAAGTCGCCCTGGATCTGTTATGGGGTGCCTCAATCTGCAATAAGGCGAATTAGGCAGATGGCGCGTCCTTCGCTGGCGTTTATGGGCTTTCCTATTGGTAATGCAATAAAAAATCAGGGGATGTTAACTGTAGTTGGCATGACGCTTGGCCCAGCTTTTGTGGTGGTCCTTTCTACCACAAGAACGATTTTGAATGTAGCGCAGAAGTCATTGGGAATGGTAAGCAACGCTGTTTGGCCGGAGATGTCGACAGCATATGGCGCTGGTGACATGGCTATGGCGAGAAAATTGCATCGCGGGGCATGTAAGCTATCACTGTGGATTTCTTTGTGTGCGGTTTTAGGTCTGTTCTGTTTTGGGGAATCGGTGTTGGAGGTTTGGACTAGGGGAGAGGTCCCTTTCGATTCAGTGTTCTTTAGCTTGATGTTACTAGTTATTTTTGTCCACTCTTTATGGTTTGCTAGTTACGTAGTGCCCGCGGCAACCAATAAGCATGAAAAGTTGTCTTTGGTCTATCTTGTTGGAGCTTGTCTATCGATAGCTATCGCCATGTCTATAACCCGGCAGAATGGGTTGACAGGAATTGCTTTGAGCCTGTTAGTGGTCGACCTCGTGATGGTATTATTTGTTGTAAACTTGTCTTTGAGCATATTAAAAGACAACCTAAAACAGTTTCTTTTGTTCGTAATTGGGCCATCTCTTGATTTTGGATTATCTCAAAAGGGTGCGAAATGAACTGTTGTGCTTGCGGATTTGCATTTGTGCTGCTTAGCCAAAACCAATGTTTTTTCATTTCACCAGAGCCGGTAGGCGCCTTCAAGTGGTCTGTGTGGGAGAGTGATTTGGAACAGATGTTACTCTGTACTGGCTGGCAGCTAGTAGTCTGATGCGTATCGCAATTGCTACTAACGGCCGGTTCCACGTGCTCGATCTCGCCCGAGAGCTCGCCGCCCTTGGACATGATGTGGCTTTCTACAGCATCGTGCCTCGTCAGCGTGCGCTTCGTTTCGGGCTGCCGGTGGGCACTCATCGTGCTTTGTTGCCGTGGCTGTTACCTCTAGTCGTGCTGCAGCGATATGCTGGAAAAAGGCTTCGCCGTGCACTCAATCCGTTGATGGTGTCCCTTGTAGACCGTTTAATCGCTTGGCGACTCGAACCCTGCGATGTTTTCATTGGTATGTCCGGTATCTGTGTGCTCAGCGCCCGGGCAGCGCGAGAGCGTTATGGCGCGAAAGTACTGATCGAGCGTGGTAGTCGGCATATTCTCTCGCAGCAATCCATTCTGGGTGCGCTTGAGAAGAAGGGTTTAAAGGCCGGCACCGTTCCCGAGTATGCCATTCGCCGCGAGCTGCAAAGCTACGCTATCGCGGATCGCATCGTAGTGGGCTCTCACCATGTAGTGGAGAGCTTTGTCAATGAGGGTGTGCCTGAGGAACGGCTCTTTCGAAATCCTTACGGAGTGGATTTCGGGATGTTTCAGCCAACTACCGCGCCAGCCGACTTGAAACCCACTGTGCTGTTTGTTGGCGGATGGATGTATCGCAAAGGTGTCGATGTATTGATTGCGGCCTTGAAAGAGCTTGAGGGGATAAATCTTCTGCATGTCGGTGATGTTGATGCTCCGCTCACCACGACAGAGTACTTTGAGCATCATGATTCGGTGCCGCAGTGGCAGTTGTCGAGCTTCTATGCTCGGGCGCATATTTTTGTACTGGCTTCACGGGAGGAAGGGCTGTCTTTGGTCCAGGCACAAGCCTTGGCTAGTGGCCTGCCGGTGGTCTGTACAGACAGGACAGGAGGCGGGGATCTCAAGGTCATGTTAGAGGATCCCAGTTGGATTACCGTAGTGCCGCATGACGATGCCAATGCGCTTGCACAGGCGATTCAACAGATGTTACCCCGCTCCATGGCACTAAATGGCCCGCGGGACCTGCTCGGTTCTGCACGCGAGCAGCTGTCCTGGGCGGCTTATGGCAAGCGGTACGCGAATGAACTGGAGCAACTGTTTAGCAATTGAAATGCCCTCCAGCTATTTTTAAGTAAGGACCCCTGAATAGATGAACGAATATAGTAGATATCAGCAATGGAAGTCTTGGGATAAGGCCAAATTTGGTCTGTATTCGAAAGATCACAGTCGCTATTACTTTAAAGAACTGACGCAGACAGGGGCAAACTTATGTTCAGGATTGAGGGTGCTGGAGATCGGTTTTGGTAATGGTTCTTTTTCTGGATGGGCGAAAGATCAGAATTTTACCTACCTCGGTCTAGAAACGATTGAAGAACTAGTCAGTGATGCACAGAGCAGTGGGTTTTCTGCTGCCCTTTCTTCGGGTGATCTCCAGGCGTTTCTTTCCGCAGAAAGTCAAGATCTTATTGTAGCTTTCGATGTTTTCGAACATTTTACTCTTCGTGAGCTAGAGGTATTCCTGGAGAAAGCCCATGGGTGGTTGCGGCCACAAGGCTTGCTCGTATTTCGTGTGCCAAGTGGTGATAGTCCATTTGCGCGTGCTATTCAGCATGGCGATCTCACGCATCAGATCACTCTCGGATCCTCTTCGATTAAGCAACTTGCGCTGAGAGCGAACTATCAAGTTGAACAAGTCCGGGCGCCCGTAATCCCTTTGCGTGGTTTAACTGCTTGTCACACAATTAGGCGATTATTTGTCATATGCGGACAGGCGATCATAAGTAGGCTGATAAGAGTTTTGTTTCATCACAACGCCCAAACAGTTATTGCAGCCAACATGCTCGTAGTTTTCCGAAAACCGTCGGACGACCATTGACCGCCCACCAGGTGCCGGGGAAGCGATAAGCAAGATAGGCAAATTCGATCCTGCGATGAACATTCTGGTGCCTTTGCTTATGATGGATACTGGTTCTAAAAAGAGGCATATGCTCGGAACGGACATTGTTTTGGTTTACGAGACGTTGATTAGAAAAGTTTATACAAATGCAGCCTGAAATGACGAAAGCGAATTTGCACATTTTAGCTGTAAGTCCAGTCAGCGCCTATAGCGGGCACAATACTAGCGTTCATCGCATCAGGGCGTTGGAGGCGCTTGGCTGTCAAGTGGACATTCTGGATAGTAGCAACGCGGGCGCAGGGCGTTGGCTTCGGCTCAATCATCGGCTCCGCAGTCGAATGTTCCGATTTGGAGTGCCAATCGGCCTACCAGACTTGGCCGACCTCGCAGCCCGTTTGTTTGAGGCCACAGCCAAGCGGCCTTATGATGTTTTGTGGCTGGAGCGAGCCATGTCGCTAGATCCGGCGGTGCTATCCCTATTGTGTGAGCGTTACCCCAAAATGCTCATCGTTGGCTTCAGCGCGGACGACATGGCTGGCCGGCACAACCAATCGAAACAGTTTCTTCGAAGCCTGCAGCTCTATGACCTCTATCTGACGACCAAGAGCTATAACTGCCCTGAACTCCAAGCGCTTGGGTGCCCGGAGGTTCGTTTCATCGGCAACGGTTTTGACCCTGAAACCTTTAAGCGACTACCGGTCTCAGAGCGCGACGAGCTGCGCCTCGGAGGTGACGTCGGGTTTATTGGAACTTACGAGCGGGAGAGGGCCGAGATGCTTCAGTTCTTGGCAACACAGGGGATCAGTATCCGTGTCTGGGGAAGTTCTTGGCAGCGGATGCGTAAACCGCACGCCAACCTGCGGATCGAATATAAGGCTCTAAATGGCGATGATTTCGCGAAGGCTTGTCGTGCCTTTAAAATCAACATCGGTTTTCTACGTAAGTTGAACCGAGATCTGCAGACAACCCGCAGCGTCGAGATACCGGCCTGTGGCGGGTTTATGCTTGCCGAGCGAACCAGTGAACATCTTACTATGTTCCAGGAGGGAGAAGAGGCCGAGTTCTTTGATTCCAGTCAAGAACTTTTGAGCAAATGCCGGGCCTACCTAGCAGATGGCCGCTCACGGCAAACTATCGCCGATCGCGGCTATCAACGCTGCTTGAGGGACGGTTACAGCAATGAAGCGCGGTTGGCCACCATCCTGCCCCGCCTCCTAATTAAGTTACGGGAAAAACATATCAGGAACAGCAATTGACTTTCCAGTCCATGCTTCTCAAAAAATACTATTAGCATATGGAGGAACTTATGAGTTTAGATAAAGGGCTATTGATAAAATTATTCGGCTTTTCAGCGGCATTGACGCATGGCGATACCCTGGTGTTAGACCGTTGGAGGTGGCTCAAATCAAAGTTACCAACTACAAATAATGGAGAGACGCTTATAGATATAGGTTGTGGTACAGGGTACTTTTCAATGGGCGCGGCACTTAGAGGTTATGAATCCTTAGGGTTAAGCTGGGATGAGCGTAACCAAGAAGTTGCTGCCGCTAGAGCAAAGAGTTGCAACGCAAAAGGGGCAAGCTTTAGTGTTCAGGATGTACGGTCTCTTGATGAGAGAGAGGACCTTACTGAAAAGTTTGATGTTGCCATATGTTGTGAAAATATTGAGCATATTATTGACGACAGAAAGTTATTAATAGATATAGTTGCTTGCATTAAGCCTGGAGGAAGGCTTTTGCTGACTGCGCCAAATCTATTGTATAAGGGAATGACCAAAGATGATATTGGACCATTTGAGACGGTTGAGAATGGAGGACATGTCCGGCGTGGATATAGTGCTGCAATGTTGCTAGAGCTTTGCCAGGAGGCAAATTTAACAGTAAATGATATCTCTTATTGCTCCGGCTTTCTTAGCCAAAAAATAACAGGCCTGTTGCGAGTAATTAGTCGCCTACACCCACTCTTAGGGTGGGTATTCATCCTACCGCTAAGAATACTACCTCCTCTTTTTGATAATATTGTTACACCCATGTTTTCTCGTCCTGGGTACTCAATATGTATGGAAGCGTATAAACCACGGTTTTAAGTTATTGGAGCAGAAAACAATGAGAGGTACAGTAGATAAGTACAGTAAACAAGTACAGTGACACCTTTTTGTCGCTATGAATGACTGAAAGATGAGATGTTAGTAATGAGGAGATTACACAAGGCTAGTTAAATTGCTCAACATTTGCATGTTGTTTAGTGAGCCTTTTCACTAAAATAACTTATCATTCCCAGAAATATTTTGAGCATCACCGTAACTTTATTTCTTACTCTCAGAAAAATATTAGCTAAACTAAGACAGATTTGGATGCGGTTTTTCGATTTGAAAGAGCATCAGCGATTACTAATCGAATACATAATATTTATATCTTTAATAAGGTATCACCGAGTTGAGGGTTGTTTAGGCCCTCTTCCAAATGTATAGGACACGTTGATGTTTAGATATTTCCAATATTTTGATTACTACTTAGAGGCTTTTGCCAAAAGACTTAGTGGGCGAGGAAATGGGAATCCTCGCAAAAATGGTGAGTTTCTCGTTCTAAGAAAGATTATTGACAATGCTCAGAGTGAGGTGTGTATGGTGGATGGAGGCGCAAATATAGGTGATCATTCAATGCATTTTCTGTCTTTGTGCTCAGATGCTAATAAAATATCTTTGTTGTACGCTGTAGAGCCTTTCCCTGCAACGCGAGGTGCGCTTGAAAAGAGAATTGGATCTTCAGCGGGATCAGTTATTGGCGCGGCCTTGGGAGACCAGATTAAAAAGGTTTCTTTCTATTACGATGATGCCGATGGTGAGAGTGGGGCGAACTCGCTTTTGCCGCACTATTACCTAAGCAACAAATTGGAAGTGGATCAAATTACCTTAGATAATTTGATTGCCGATAAGAAAATTGAAAAAATTGATTTTCTAAAACTCGATATTGAAGGGGCCGAGCTCCACGCTTTAATGGGAGCATCGCATGCCTTAGAGCATCAATTGATCGACTATATTCAGCTGGAATATAACCAAACTTGGATTGAAGGTGGCGGCACAATTGAAAAAATATTAAACCTTTGCAAAAAATATGGTTACCAATTATACCGCATAGGCCCAAAGCAGTTGTTCTCAATTTCGCGCTATCACTTCATACTAGATGACTTCTGCTATTCTAACTTGCTTTTGATAAAAGAGGGTTGCCCTTTGCCTTTGCCGTGTCGGAGAAATGCTCTCCCAAATATTTAGCGTAAAAAAGGCGCGAAGCGATCAAACAATATGACGTTTGCTCGCGCAGGTATAAGTCAGGGGTTTTCGTGAACCGTTCGGAGTGGGTATTGCATTTCAAGATTCAATTCGCGGTTTTAGAAGGAACTTTCATCACGCAGGAGTTTCGTTTTTATGCCGTTGTACCGGTTAGCTGTTGTCAACTCTCATCCCATTCAGTACTTTGCGCCACTCTATCGCAGATTGGCGCAGGAGCCGGATATCGACCTGACCGTTTACTATTGTAGTCGCCAAGGCCTCGAGACCTATAAGGATGCAGGGTTCGGCGGTGAGGAAGTGCGTTGGGACGTCTCGTTATTGGATGGTTATCGGTCTATTTTTTTGGACAATCTGCGGCGCGAGAAGGGTGTGCGTGGTTTCTGGAGTCTGGTCAATCCGGGTATCGTGGCGGCCTTACGAAGGGAACGCTATGACGCGCTGTGGGTGCACGGGCACAATTTCCCTACCTACCTGCTTGCTTACGCCGCAGCTAAGAGTGCGGGCACTGCGATCTTCACGCGCGGTGAGACACACCTCCTGTTGCAGCGACCAGGATGGAAAAAGACCCTGCGCGGCCCGTTACTCAGGGCCTTTTATGCCCAGTGTGATGCTTGTCTAGCCATAGGTAGCCGCAATGCTGAGTTCTACCGCCACCACGGTGTGGCCAATGCGAAGATATTTTCGGTGCCTTACACGGTAGACAATGAATATTTCATGCGTTTGGCGTCAGCCAAGCGACTCGAGTTGCCTGCTATGAAGAAGGAACTGGGTTTCGCAGCTGAGATGCCGGTGATTTTGTACGCGTCAAAATTCATGCAACGGAAGCGCCCACTTGATCTCTTGCAGGCCAAGGCGCGACTCCAGCAACAGGGGCTTGAGTGTGCCGTACTGTTTGTCGGCGCGGGCGAAGAAGAAGTGGCGCTGAAGGCATTTGTTAGATCGCATGGTTTGCGTGATGTGCATTTTCTTGGTTTCCGCAACCAGTCCGACCTTCCAGCCCTCTATGCATTGGCTGACATTTTTGTACTACCATCGGAGAATGAGCCCTGGGGCCTGATTATCAATGAGATCATGTGCGCTGGGGTGTCGATTGTGGCCACGGAGGAGATTGGTGCTGTCGCAGACCTCGTTCGGGTCGGTGAGAATGGCCTGCTATACCCGGCCGGGGATATTAGCGCTTTGACGCAGCACCTGTCTGTTCTCTTGCGTGCTCCTGAGCGTTGCCGCGCCATGGGTGAGAGTTCACGCCAAATTATCTCGAATTGGAGCTATGAGGAATGTGTAGAAGGCGTCAAAGCCGCGTTGGCCTTCGTTAGGTGAGGTGGGGCGGGGCGGGCGAATAGGTATAGTGCTCTCGGAATGCTTCAACCGCGGTTGCACATCCGATCTTAAATGTGGAAACCCGGGATGGCAAACTAATGATATCCATAAGTGTAAATGAGCGTAAGTGGAGGTTTGCATACCGCTTTGAGATGGGATTGGCTCTACTCTTTCTTATCTTTTCACTTTTAATGCATGTGGGGGGGGTTGAGTCTAATCAGGTAAGTGCGCTGGGAGCTGGAATTTATTTCCTTGGTGCTATGTATGTGTTTCTATTGATGGTGACAAGCGGTGGTGTTTTGGCTCCTATAGCCTGGTATGTGCTGGGGTCTGGAATATTTTTCGGCCTCGGCTCGGCCCTATGGGGTTTGCTACCTGGCCTATATCCTCGTGTTGACCTAGGTGTACTGCCGGGTGATTTATTAGAGATCAATTTATTGAACTCTGGTTCAATAGTGGTAGTTCTCATGGCGGCGAGGCTCTCTTTAGGGAAAAGGTTACCTGCTGCTAGGCTAGCCGTAAAACCTCGCATAAGTTTGCGCTCTATCTATAGCGTTCTGATGATTGTAACTCTATTGTTAGTTTTGATTGAATACTATTTTTTTCCTGTAGCCGAAAATTTTCTCGTGCGTAGTGTTCAGGCAAAGGCCAAGTACATCATTTGGATGGCGCTGTTGGTGACAGGAGCTCTATGGCACGAACTCAGGGGGCATTTGAGGCTATTAGGAGGCATAATTGTAGTACTAGTCCTAGTAAAAGCTATTTTGACGTTCAGTAAAACAGACGTTTTATATCCCCTCATTTGTATGGCAGCGGGATACTGGCTCACCAACCGGGAAAGCACAAAGGTAATCATACCAATGATTGCATTTCTAACCCTTTTTTCGATGGTTCTTGTGCCTTATGTTCAACAAGGACGGAGTGCTAATAGCTACGATGCAGCAAGTAATAGTCTTGGCGATCGGCTCGCTATATTGGGTAGTGGTTTAAGTTCAAGTTCAAGTGAATCTTGGGGATCGTTTCTACCCCCTTTACGGAGAGTTGCACACGGCCCCTATCAGCGATACTTGATCAACGAGTACCAGATGGGTAAAGCGGGTTCGTCGCTAGCTGATTTCTGGGTTGCTCTTGTTCCAAGAGTGCTATGGCCCGCAAAGCCGAACGTTACACGGTTTGGGACTGAACTGTACGATCAATACAATCGGATGACTGGTGCACGCAGCGCTCTGGCTCCAACTTATTCCGCTGAAGCCTACTGGAATTATGGAGTTTTGGGTGTGTTGGCGATTTCAGCGCTGTTGGGACTTCAATTTGGCTGGCTCACCAAATGTTGGTTCCGCTCGATTCGGGGGCGATCCTCTTCGTATCTTATTATTGCGGTGCCAGCCGCCTTTTCGGCCTTAAGTGTTGAAAGCTGGACTGCTGCCACTCATTTTGGAGGATTTATCACCTTGATAGTAATCTGGGTAGTTGCTGCAGTTATCATCCAAAATATTGGCGGGCGAAATTCTTCAAGATTGCAACATACAGTGTCTTCTTGAACAATATAAGCAGTTATTATGGCACCTCGGCCAAACGGCTTATTGGTTTTCTCGCAGAGTGGAATGCCCCGGTAAGGTAGGCGGACTCCGGTAATGATTTGCGCTCCCCGCCTAAATCGTTTTCGACAACTGCGCAGCGCTGGCTAGTGAGCTAGTTTTTCCCTGTACATAGGGTCGATGTTGTACAGCAATTCATTGGATTTAAGACGCCAACCAGAATGCGTTCGTAGAAAGCTTCAACAGGCAGTTCAAGAACAAAATACCGAATCGGTTTTGGTTTGAAAGCCCGGAAGACGCTATCTCCAAAATTAATGACTGCCAGCGAAACTACATTGAAGTCCGGCTGTAGTGACCATTAAGTTACGTGCCATCGGCCACACATGCTCGGTTGGTGGTCCAAATTGGATGTTTTTCACCAGATCAGTGGCCCAGACCAAGGGGGTAAATCAATGAAAGTAATACAATTTATGCGAAAGCCCAATGGGCTGGCTTTCAGCATCGAGCGCGTCTTCGAGGACGTGAGGAGGAGCTTGCCGCAGGGTATAGAGGTAGATGTCTATACGAACCCTTACATTTCCAAGGGTATATTTAAGCGGGTTATCGGAACAATACGAGCGGCGTTTCATCAGGGGGATATCAACCATATAACAGGTGATGTCCACTTTCTTAGTCTGCTCATGTGTAAGCGCCGGACGATAGTGACGATACATGATTGTGTTACGTTAGAGAGGTTGACGGGAATTCGATATAAAGTCTTCCGATTTTTCTGGTATTGGCTTCCGGCGAAGCGCGCAGCAGCGATAACAGTGATTTCCAGCTCAACTAAGAAGGAGTTGCTAAAGCATCTGGGCTCTGGTGATTGGTCTATAGAGATAATTCCCGATCCGGCCTCCCCCGAATTTGAAAGCTCGCCCAGAATATTTGGCACCGAGTGTCCTGTAATTTTACAAGTTGGAACCAAGAAAAATAAAAATATCGAACGAGTTGCTGAAGCGCTGCGGGGAATTTGCTGCAAGCTGGTCATTGTTGGCAAGCTAACGTACGACCAATTAGCTGTACTAAAGAAGAACGGAATCGACTATGAAAGTCATGTAGGGATTGCCCGAAGCGCTCTCTTAGAGTTATATCAAAACAGCGATATCCTGATGTTTTGCTCGCTGTATGAAGGATTCGGTTTGCCAATTCTTGAGGCTCACGCCATAGGTCGTCCAGTGATTACCAGTAACATCTATTCGATGCCTGAGGTAGCGGGCGGTGCAGCGTGTATTGTGAATCCATACAGTTGTGAAGATATAAGAAATGGGGTTGAAAAAATAGTTTCCAACCCCCTCTATAGGAACGAGTTGATTTCGGATGGATATATGAATGTAGAGAAGTATCGACCTTCGACTATTGCCCTGCAGTATGCGGAGCTCTACGAGAGCGTGTATGAGAGGTCGATGGCATGAGTGTCAAAGCGATACATGTCGTACCCAGCATAAGTGACGAATCAAGCGGCCCGTCTTACAGTGTGGTTAGTTTGTGTCGTTCTTTAGGTGAGTGCGGACTTTCAACTACGCTGGCCACTTTGGAAGGATCAAACGGGCCAGCCAGCTCCAGTTTTGTGAAATCCTTTCCGTTATCTGGATATCCGTCCCGGCTCGGACGCTCATCTGAAATGCGTGGTTGGCTAAATAGTGCCGCCCAAGATGGCCGCGTGGATATTATGCACAACCACAGCCTATGGATGATGCCAAACGTGTATTCGTGCCGTGCAGTCAAGGGCACAGACATTCCGTTGCTGGTTTCTCCCAGAGGTACATTGTCTGAATGGTCGATGAGTAATGGTTCGATTGTAAAGCGGGCTTTTTGGCCATTGATCCAGCGACCAGCCTTAGAGCGGGTGACATGTTTTCATGCTACGGCCATGTCTGAGTATGACGATATCAGGCGTATGGGCTTCAAGCAGCCGGTAACCATTATGCCCAATGGGATAGACATCCCCGATGTCAGAAAGCCGCCGCGTGGCAATATGCGTACACTATTATTTCTGGGGCGCATTCATCCGAAAAAGGGGCTGGATAATCTATTACCCGCCTGGAAGGAGGTGCAACAGGGCTTTCCCGATTGGCAGCTAAGAATAGTAGGGCCGGATAACAAAGGCTATTTAGAAGAAATGAAGCAGCTTGCGGTCACCCTTAAGCTACAGAGAATAGAGTTTACTGGGCCACTCACCGGAAAGCACAAAACACAGGCCTACCTTGATGCTGATTTGTTTGTGCTTCCAACTTACTCAGAGAATTTTGGCATGACGGTGGCTGAATCTTTGGCAGCGGGTACGCCTGCGATTGTGACATCAGGGGCGCCGTGGGCTGGTTTGGATGGACATGACGCTGGTTGGTGGATTGATATAGGTAAGGAGCCATTAGCAGCTTGTTTGGAACAAGCATTGTCTCTATCTCGTGAAAAATTGGATTCTATGGGTTTGAATGGTCGCCATTGGATGAAGCAAGAGTTTTCTTGGGGGAGCATCGCCGACAAAATGAGGTCTACCTACGAATGGGTTTTAGGAAATGCTACAGCACCGGAGTGCGTTATCCGTGAATGAAGTGTCATATTTTAAGGAGAATTTTTAATGGTACCCCGCTGGGTGAAATCAACATACTATTCATTGCTGTCACCGTTAATGCGTCTTAATGCAATGCGATACCGAGCTAGACCTCTGGTCAGTTTAGCGGCCAGGAATTTGGTACACCTAGGGCCTGGGCAGGAGAAATATTTGCAAGGTTGGATCAATGTAGATGCGAATTTGATCTCATCAAAGCCAGATATATGGGCCGACCTTCGATTTAAACTCCCTTTTCCTGATAATTCAGTCGATGCAATATATTCCCACCATATGATTGAGCACTTGCCAGACTTGGACTTCCATTTTCTGGAAATGTATCGATGCCTGGCTCCGGGCGGTACGATTCGAGTTGGTGGACCACACGGTGATAATGCGATACAGGCTATGCTGACGGGCCAACATGACTGGTTTGGTGATTGGCCAACACCTAGGAAAAGCATGGGTGGTAGGTTTGAGAATTTTATATTCTGTAAAGGCGAACACTTAACGATTTTGACTGAATCGTTGTTGTGCGAGTTAGCGGAGAATGCGGGGTTTGAAGATATTCGAATAGTCATGCCCCGAGAGACAAGTTATCCCGAGAATATTAGCGGTACTGTTCTAGCTCTTGAAGAGGAGGTCACGGACAGACTCGTAAGAACGGTACTAGTTGAGGCTAAAAAGCCGCTGTGATATTACTCGGCGTCTTCGATAAATATCTAAAGCTGCCTAAATGACGCCCACTAAACCAAATGCCAAGCCGCTGCCGATCGCAGTAGTGATGATAACCCTCAATGAAGCACACAACCTTGAGGCTGTCCTGGACAATATCCAAGACTGGGCCGAAGAGGTGTTCATTGTTGACAGCTACAGTAGCGATGAAACGGTTGATATTGCTTTGCGTCGTGGTGTTTATGTTGTGCAGCGGGCTTTTCAGGGGTTTGGTGATCAGTGGAATTTCGCACTTGAACAGTTGCCGATAAAGTCTAAGTGGACAATGAAGCTGGACCCGGATGAACGGCTTTCTGATGAGTTAAAAACTGAAATCGCTGGGGCTCTTCAAAAAGATGATTGCGATGGCTTTAGCCTTATACGGCGCTTATGGTTTATGGGTAAACCGCTGCCGATTAAACAGTCTTTGGTTCGGGTCTGGAGAACGGGACAATGCAGGTTTACCGATGTAGCTGTCAACGAGCACCCTGTTGTCAGTGGGCAAATTAACGCTGTGTCTGGGTGCCTGGAGCATTTAGACAGCCCAGATTTACCACATTGGTACCGCAAGCAGAATAAATACACCACTGCTGAAGCATTAATGAGATTCCGGGGCGATGCATTTGCCGATGTACCATCCCTTTTTGGAACATCTTTTCAGCGAAGAATGTGGGTTAAAGCGAATTTCTTCAGGTTTCCTTTTCGGTCGTCTGTTTTGTTTCTGTACCACTATTTCTATCTAGGGGCTTGGCGTGCCGGTCGGGTTGGATATATTTGGGCCAAATTGCGAGTTGATGTATTTTCTGCGATTGAATATAAATGGCGTGAAATGATGTTGACAGGGCGTGAGCCTATTGAGGTATCCAGCGTTGTCGGATTACCGGATTCACGAGTTACCCAATATAACTAATATACAAATCTTCCAGTTTGGATTTTATTCCAGAAATTCCTTCAATGCGCTTTGGAGAAAAAGTTAGCTAATGTGTGGCATTAACGGCTTTGCAGGAAATTTCGCTCCCGATTTAGTGGCTCATATGAATAAGCTATGCGCTCATCGTGGGCCGGATGGAAATGGCATATACGAAGCACCAACAGAAAATGTCGCCCTCGGACACGTAAGGCTTTCCATTCTCGACCTCAGCCATGCGGCGGATCAGCCCATGGTAGCCGCGGATGACCGGGGTGTCCTTGTTTACAACGGCGAGCTATACAATTACGTAGAGCTGAAAAAAGATCTCATTGGGAAAGGCTATACCTTCGCTTCTTCGGGGGACACAGAGGTTCTTCTGAAGGGTTTGATTGAGTATGGAGAGGCCTTTCTACAAAAATTGAATGGCATTTTTGCCTTTGCTTTTTGGCAGCCACGCACGGGTGAACTCCTTGTGGTGCGAGACCAGCTTGGTATTAAACCACTTTACTACACGGAGTTGGGTGCAGGTGAATTGTTGTTCTCCAGTGAGATTAAAGCGCTTTATGCTCATCCTCACTTTACGCCTGCGCCTGACTTCATAGGTATTCAACAACACCTTGCCTATTGTCACAGCTCTGAAGATAGAACAGCGCTGTCAGGCGTTAAGCGCCTTTTACCGGGCCATTTACTGCGCTGGAAAAAGGGCAGTTTTGGTATCGAGCGTTATTGGCAGGCCGACTATGGGGCTTTGGCAGAAGGGTCGATTGAGACTGCTTCAGCCAGCCTGGCTAATACGATTGAAACTGCTGTACTCGGTCAGCTGGTCTCCGATGTGCCTGTGGGGGCCTTTCTTAGCGGTGGCCTGGACAGCAGCCTAATCACCGTGTTGGCGGCAAGGGAACTTGGGACTGATTTGCGCTGTTACACCAGTACCTATGATGTGTCCGATAACAAGCTCGATCAGGCGAATCCAGATGCACCTTACGCCCGCCAGTTGGCGAAGAAACTGGGCTTGCAACTGGATGAAATTACGCTCAGCCCCAATGTTGCCGATTTACTGCCGCAACTGATTTATCACCTGGATGAACCCATAGCCGACCCGGCTGCCATCGCCTGTTACCTGATTTCCAAACAAGCCAGTAACGACGGTACAAAGGTAATGCTGTCGGGGCAAGGGGCCGATGAATTGTTTGCTGGATACCCCCGTTACCGGGCTATGCACCTAACCCGGCATATCGATAAGGCCCCCATGCTGGTCAGGCGCTCGCTAGCGGCCAGTGCCGGCATTATCCCGGGGGCAATTGAGGGGAGCGTGGGGGCGTTACTGCGCCGTTCAAAGCGTGTATTGAGAGAAATGGGTGCTAACCCATCGAACCGTTTTCTGGCCTATTGTGCAAGTACGCCCCAGGCGGATATTTCCAGCGTTTTTAGTGACGATGTAAAAGCGGTTTTGGGTGCAGCGAATTATCAGGATGATTGTTTGTTGCATATGGATAGTCGAGGGTTGGAGGGTTTTAACCGTTTCAGGGACAGGGATGTTTCCATCTATATGCCCAACCATAATCTGCTCTATACCGATAAGATGGGTATGGCCGTGGGCGTCGAAACCCGCGTGCCACTACTGGATATGGAACTGGTACGCAAAGCATGCCAGTTCCCTTCCTCTTGGTTGGTGAAAGGCGGGGTCGATAAGTTGATTCTGCGCAATGCGGCCAGAGGAATTGTGCCGGATGATATTATTGATCGCCCCAAAGCAGGCTTTGGCGCGCCCTACAGGAAATGGCTGCGCTATGACCTGCAAGAGCTGTGGGAGGATGTGTCATCCAGGGAGTCTATTGCTGCTAGGGGCTGGTTCGACTACGAGGCCGTGCAGAATGTTCGCAAGGTGAGCCAGGCCGGGAAGGCGGATCTTTATATGCTGCAATGGGCAATTATTACGGTGGAGCTTTGGGCGAGGCAGTTTATTGATCGAAAGTGGGTGGGTTCTAATGGATAAAGAACTGGTTAAAGAATTCTGGGACGAGGCGGCTTGTGGTGAAGAGCTGTTGCTGCCGTCCTTCGACCTTGCGGGGTTTGCTGTTCAAGCGGCGGAGCGCTATCGTTTGGAGCCTTACATTATTCCGTTCGCTAAATTTGATGGGTCTACCGACCGCAAAGTCCTGGAAATTGGATTAGGGCTTGGCGCTGATCATGAACGATTCGCAACTGCTGGCGCAAGTTTATCGGGCATCGACCTGACGCCACGGGCTGTCGAGATAACGGGGAAGCGGCTCGCACTGCAGTCGCTCGATTCAGACCTGCGCGTTGGTGATGCAGAGACCCTACCTTACGACGCTAATACCTTTGATCTGGTCTATTCCTGGGGAGTAATTCATCACAGCCCTAATACCGGTCGGGCGGCACAGGAAATTCTTCGGGTACTGAAACCAGGCGGCGAGTTCCGGGTTATGGTTTATCATACTTGGAGCCTGGTTGGCCTGATGCTATGGGTAAGATATGGCTTGCTGCGCGGCCGACCGTGGACAGGTTTGTCGGAAATCTACAGCAAGTGGCTTGAAAGCCCAGGTACTAAAACCTATACCAAAGCCGAAGCAGCGGCTTTGTTTGACGGCGCGATTGACCTGAATTGCCATGTTGAATTGACGCATGGAGATTTGCTGGAGTCTGGTGCGGGGCAAAGGCATGAGGGCACAGCGTTAAATATCGCGAGGCAATTGTGGCCCCGCTGGTTGCTGCGGAGGGTGGCTAGGCCTTTTGGGTTGTTTTTATTGGTTGGGGGTAGCAAGGGTGCCTAGGTTTATTGGTTCACTCGCGGGAGCTATGCTAATCATCAAAGGCGAGCAAATGCGCGTTAAATGCCCTAGCGACAGAAATTTTGTGCTACGAACAGTGTCTTGGGTCTAGAACGCTATGAAACAAATATTCCAGGATCTAAAATCAGGCGAGACCCGTGTAGAGAAAGTGCTCTCTTCGCAGGCAGTAAAGGGCCAGCTACTCATTAGCACGTGCAAGTCTCTGGTGTCTGTGGGTACCGAGCGCATGTTGGTCGATTTCGGCAAGGCCAATCTTATTGAGAAGGCCCTGCAGCAACCCGATAAGGTGAAGCAGGCGCTGGAGAAAATCGGCACCGATGGTTTAATGCCCACGGTTGAGGCCATTCGCTCTAAGCTCGACCAGCCCATGGCATTGGGTTATTCCAATGTGGGGGTGGTGGCCGAGTGTGGCGGCACAGCTTTTTCTGTGGGTGATCGGGTGGTGTCCAATGGCCATCATGCCGAAGTGGTTCGAGTGCCCAAAAACCTGTGCGCCCTTATTCCCGCTGAGGTAGATGACGAGTCTGCTGCCTTTACGGTGTTGGGGTCCATTGCTCTGCAAGGTATCCGCCTGGCCCAGCCCACCTTGGGAGAGGCGGTGGTTGTCACGGGGCTTGGACTTATTGGTTTATTAACCGTGCAGTTGTTGCGTGCGCAGGGCTGCCGGGTGTTGGGCATCGACTTTGATGCTGCCAAGTGTGACTTGGCGCGGTCTTTTGGGGCCCAGGTGGTAAACCTCTCAGCCGGTGAAGACCCTATTGCGGTTGCCCAGGTGTTCTCTCGTGGGCGTGGCGTAGATGCGGTGTTAATTACCGCTAGCACAAAAAGTAATGACCCCGTGCATCAGGCGGCCACCATGTGCCGGCAGCGTGGGCGCATTATTTTAATCGGCGTGGTGGGCCTTGAGTTGTCCCGTGCCGACTTTTATGAAAAGGAGCTGTCTTTTCAGGTGTCCTGCTCCTATGGGCCCGGCCGTTACGATGCCGAATATGAAGAGAAGGGTAA
>Ga0209600_1000465_pt1 | contig 32096 bp, 36 predicted proteins | sample COGITO_mtgs_1104_FD_185518 | JGI IMG/M metagenome (GOLD analysis project Ga0209600, IMG submission 185518) | Pelagic marine microbial communities from North Sea - COGITO_mtgs_110421 (SPAdes) (version 2) | ecosystem: Environmental > Aquatic > Marine > Epipelagic ... | reverse complement strand
TGTCTAGATCTAATTGGAAACAAATTACTTTCATAGGTTATTATATGAATTCTCAAAATATGATTGACTTTATTGATATTGCTAAAGATAATGGTATTACACACATCTTATTAGAATTTATTACTCTTGGAGTTAATAATGACTGGTCAAGTGGTCTTAAATTAGTAGATACTGTATCAAACTGGATAAATGATTTTACTGATACAGATAGAAACAATATATTAAATAAATTAAAAGAATCAAATATAACTTTGGGATTGTCTATGGGTGGAGCTACATCATTTAACGGTGATTTTTCTTATACATGGACAAATCAATTTTCTCCATATTATATTGATGGTACAAATATAACAAATATTGAATCTAGTGCTACAAAATTTGGTATTGACTTAGCCAATATTGCAAAAAATTGCGGTTTATCTTATATTGACCTTGATATTGAACATATTCCAACTGTTTCTACATATCAAAATTATGATGATATTTCTAATTATTTAGGTTATTTATCAAAAGCAATTAAAGAAAATTTAAATAATGGTATTGTATCACACTCTCCTCAAAGTCCATATTTGTATCCATATATTAATGGTAATTGGAAAAATCTTTATTATATAGTTGAACAAAATTTCGGAAATTATATAGATTGGTATAACATACAATATTATAATCAAGGAACTTATAGCCAAGAATCTCAAGTTTTTACAAATGATAATTATTATAGTGCATCAGTTTATCAATTACAAATAGCAAATAATGTTCAAGGATTAACTCCTTTTCCTCCTAAAAAAATAGTTGTTGGTGCTGGTACTGATTCAGGAAGCGGATTATGCAAAAATACTAGTAATACAACAGGTCCTAATTGGATCACTTTAACAACATGGATTGATAATCAAAAAAATACTAATAATAATGAATGGTTTAATAATGGAGGTGTTATGACTTGGATTTATGGAATCAATAGTACTATGGGATATAATAACGATTTAATTACTTTTTGGAAAAATACAAGTGATTTAAATATAAATTTTAATTCAAAACAATCATATGATTCAATTGATTTACAAGAAAAGAATGATATAAATGATATATGTGAAATGTGTAATTTATGTTGAATTTCTTAATTTGTTAATAATTTTGAACTTAAAGAACATCGAGGGGCGCGCAGGCGCAGCCTCTTTAAATATTAAATTTAAATAAAAATAAAAATATATCAAATAATATATGAATAATATTTTAATTAGACCTCCTAGTTTTATTAAAGGTAATATTGGAGATGAAGCTTTAATTTGTACATTAAAATATTTATTAGTTAATAAAAATTTAATTTTTTTGAAAAATGAACAAGATATAAATAATTTATCTTTAAATAATATTGATTGTTTAATTTATTTTGGTAATGATACATTAGGTTATTATAATATTTCAAAATATATTATTAATACTTTTATTAAATTTAATAAAAATATTTATTTTATCAATACAAGCTGGGGAAATAATGTTATTGAAACAAATAAATTATATTTAAAAAAAATTTGTACAAATAAAAATGTTTATTTTTTTATTAGAGATAAAGTTTCATTACAATTAATCAAAAATGATATTCAATTTAAAAATGAACCTCTGCTTACAAGCGATTTAGCATTTTTATGTCCTTCTAAAAATACTTTTAAAAATAATGATTTAGAAATTTGGGTAAATAATCAAACTAAAAATATAATTGGGATAAATATTCATCAAGATTTTAAAAATTTAAATGATTTAGTTATAAATAATTTATTATTGTTTATAAAAAAATATAAAAATAAATATGTATTTCTATTTATTCCTCATGATAAAAGAAAAAATGAATTTGAATTTATGAAATCAATACAACAAAAAGTAGAAAATAGTTTTATTTGTACCTATTTAGAACCATGTTATGAAAAATATATTTTGTCTAAATTATTTTGTATAATAACTTGTAGAATGCATTTATCTATTTTAACTTTAAGTAATATAACACCTAATATAAATATCTGCTATAATGGAACAAAAGCTATTGGTTTATTTTCTTTATTTAATTTAGAAAAATTTGTTATTTGTCCTAAAAATATTACATCAATATTTAATTTATTCTTTCAAATTGAAAATAATTATTTAGAATATCAATATAAAATAAAATCAAGATTGAATTATATAAAATTATTATCAAATAAACAATTATATTTTATAAAATAATAATTTATATTTTATTAAAGAAAATCACCAATCAATATTTATTTTTTTAATAAATTTGAACTTAAAGAACTTCGAGGGTGGGCAGGCGTAAGCCTTTTTAAATATTTATTTTTATACTATATAAAATTTAATATTTGTTGAGATATATCATAACAAAATAAACGATTCATAACACATGCTATAAATAATCCGTATTTATCATCATATTTTTGTAAGGTGTTTAATGCTAATAAAATATATTTTTTTTGTTCATTATTAAATTTCTCATCTTTTGAAAATTTAATTATATTTTCTATAAAATAATATTTTTTTTCTGATAAACTTTTCCATAATAATAATGTATTATAACTAAATACATTATATTTTGTTTTTTTTACATATAAATACAAACTTCTTATAGATTGTATTATATTTAATTCTATTTTAACTAATTCTTCTTGATTATAATTTGGAATTGCGAATAAATTAGACCTACATTTAATGTATTTTTCAACTTTTTTTATTTTTAAATTTACATTTCTTACCCAATTTAAATCAATAGATGTTTTTCCTTCATTATTATATGACATTGTGTCAATCTTAATTATAAATTTATTTTTAAATATATATTTTATAAAATCTTATTTTTGGCAAATTATAAAAAATAATATTCTTATTTTTGGCAAATTTATAGTATTTGGCAAAAATATTTATGCTTATTTATTTATTGTTTAAAATAAATTATTATTTATTTTAAATATACATATTAAATATCAATATAATATTTAATATATTTTTAATAATAATTTTATTGATTAAATTTTCTAAAAAAAATGCCAAAAAATATACCAACTAATTTTTTTTATAAAATAATTTAAATATATATTATTTTTATTTTTTTTTAATTTCATTTTTATTTTTTTTTTTATTTTTTTATACTTTTTTTTACAGATGCAATATTTATGGCAAATTACATGGCATTTTTAATATATTTAATATATATAATATTTTTATAATATTATTTTTATTTATTTATTTGTTATATATTTGTATAATTATAATAATTATATTATTATATATATTTATTTGATATATAATTTTATTTGGCATTTTTAAGAATTTATCAAAAATGCCAAAAGAATTTAAAGAAATGCCATAAATAAATATACATAAATGAGTGAAAAATATAAATGCTTTCGATGTTATCAAAAATTTCATAAAAAATATAACATTCAAATGCATTTAAAAAGGAAAAATCCTTGCGTTAAAGATGTGAATAATTTTCATAATGATACTGAAATTGATATTATGAATAATAATCAATTTGAAAAAAAAAATAAAAAAAATAAAGATAAAGTTAATGATAATAAAAATAATACTGATAATGTTAATGATAATAAAGAAATTAAAAATTATATAAATAATCAAAATATCAATATTAATTCTAATACTACTAATACTACTAATACTACTAATAATTTTATATTTAATATTGAAAATTTAATTCCATTTGATAAAGATTGGTCTACAGAACATTTATCAAATAAAGAAGAAATTATGATAATTTTTTCAAAGGTTTTTTATACACTATTTTTAGAAAATATATTAAAAAATGAAAATAATTCTAATGTTGTTATTGATCAAAAAAGAAATAAAGCTTTAGTTTATCAAAATAAAATTTATGAAGAATTAGATTTAAATAAACTTGCTGATAATAGTATGGAAAAACTAAATAAACAATTAAAAGAATTATACAAAAAAGTTTATAATAATATTAATAATTATTTTGAGCCTGAAATATTAAAAAATATGAAAAAACTTCAAGAAATTTTTGTAGATATTGAAAAAGATATTGATAATAAGTTTAAAAATTACAAAAATACAAATAAAATTAAATCTGATGTATTAAAGTATCTAATTGATATTTATAAAGAAAATCAAATTAAAGCATTAAAATATATAAAATCAAATTATCAAACACAAGTTGTTAATAATGGGAATGGTTATTAATTTTTTCTTTTTCATAATATTTTATTAATTCTTCATAAGCTATTTTGTAAGGTCCTTTTATACAAATATCTTGTCTTATAAATCCAAAACCATAATTATTTTTTTTTAAACTTGTAACATACTTTACAAATTCTTTATTTTTATAACAATGCTCTATAAATGGATAATAATCTATTTTTTTTATATTTTTATTAACTTTAGTTTTTTTATTTATTATCAATCCAGGTACAATTAAATAATCTAATGTTGAAACTGAATCAGCAAATTTATGGTCAAAATAAATAGGTGTATGATTCATTCCTATATTTAATTCTAATTCTTTTTTAATTTTATAAATATTGTACATTCCTAATAAATCATAATAACTTTTAACTATATAATCATTGTATAAAATTATTGTAAATATTGAACTTTTATTTATTATATTCATTTCTTTCAATGCATATGATGATATATACGGTAATAATACATGAACATTTAAAATTTTTTTTGGATTTGTCTTAATCAATACATTATTATATTTTATATTGATTATATTTGTATTAAATTTATTCGCTAATAATGTTAATTCTTTTTGTGATTTACCTATAACTTGTTCAAATAACTGACTTCCAGAATAACTACAATCATCAAAAAAAACAAAATCTTTTATATACTTTTTTGTTTTATAATACTTAATTGTTTCATATTCTAATGCCAACTCAAAATTAAATATTATATCTTTTGGTTTTTTCTGTAATGATGGATAACATAATAATAATGTCCAAAAATTAGACTTATTTAATGGTATATTTAATTCAAACTTATTTGATGAACCATATAAAGTATTTGAACCAAGTATAATAATATATTCATTTTTCATTGCTTTATTAAATTGATTTACACAATTATGAATTGATTCGTAAAATTTTTCAAAATTTATATGTATTGTATTATTAATAATTGATTCTATTAATGCTCTATGTTTTTTATTTTTATATTTTGAATAATAGGTTTCTAATCTTTTTTTATTAAATGGATATGTTTTTTTTGGATATAACCAATGTACATGTTTTTTTTGATAATAAAATTTTACTAATTGTTCAAAATCATCTACTCTTCTTTTATGATTTTCTAACTTAAATAATTCATTTTTCAATTCGGGATTTAAAAAACAATTATTTAATAACTTCATCCTATTATTATACAAGATTTATTAATTATTTAATAAAAATAAATGAATATTAAATCTAATTTTTAAAAATATAAAAATAAAAATTGATTTATGTATTTTTTATAAAAAATAAATTTATACATAATGATTTTAAATAATGAAGACATCGAAACAAATAATATTCAAAATTGTGATGAAAAAGAAATATATTATGAATGCGTTATTTGTTTCAATAAAGTAGAAAAAGAAACTAATTATTTCAAATTTAATTGTGACCATAAAAAATACATGCATAATGAATGCATAGTTAATGTTGATAAATGTCCTTTATGTAGGCAATTATCAAATTATACTTATTTTCAAAATCTTATTGAATCTATAAAAAATGGATTTTTTTTTATTTTGAAATTATTATATTTTCCTATTTCTTTTGCTATTATTTATTTAATTTTAAGATTTATTAGTAATTAATATCATATTTTTTTTATTTGAAATGTATAAATATAATATGACTTATTCATATATTTTGATATAACTCTTGTACATGGTTCTATATTTTCAATATTATTAGTAAATGCTAATGTATTATTTGTGAATGAATATAGTTTTTCATTTTTATAAAATTGTTCTAAAATATAATTACCTGTTAATTCTATACCTTTATCTATACTTAATGTTTTTGTTAATTCTGTTGTAAAATTAACTTTGTTTTTATCTATACTTGTTACTATTTTAATATTAACTAAATAATTTATTGGTGACTCTGGATTATAATCAGTATTTATTAATATTGACCTTAATCCTACATACCCATTTAATTGATTATTATTTTCTTCTCCTAATATATTAAAAATTATTTCATAATTTTTAGTTGGGTCTGCTTGTAAATTTGTACATTTTATATTTTTAAATATATTGTAATAATCTTCATTTATACTCATTTATTAATATTATATATTTTTATTTTTTATGTAAAAGATTTAAAAATATATTATTCATACTTTAATATGGATATAGATATGAATATAAATACCGAAAAAAAACCTTTACATGAACAAATTTTATTTGCACTTAATAAATCTTCTTATACACTTCATTCATTGGCACAACAAATGAACATTAAATTAAAGGTTTTAGAATCTTATATAGATGGTTCTTGTGTTCCTGAAAAAAAATATATTTCTAAATTAAATAAATTTTTGAATTGCAAATTAAGTTTATAATTTTATTTTTATTTTTTTTCTTATAAACTATTATAATGTCCTGCATGTACTCATTAAATCTTAATTCTTCCAAAACCGATAATTTATTTATACATGGTCAAGGAGTATTTTTATTTAATCAACTTAATATTACTAAAGATTGTGAAATTTATTTTTATAATAAAGAAAAAAATAATGGTTTAAAATTTGTTTTAACAAAATCAAATGTTATTGTTTATAATATTTCTAATTCGTTTTCTTATATTGATACCGAAAATAAATATGGATTAACAAATTCAAATGGTGCTTTTTATTGGATTAGTTTAGATAGTCTTAACCAAAATATTTATGTTGGAATTGGTGAAGCTCGTTTAGATACCATTATTTATAAATTTTCTTGGGAATTTGATAAACATGAAGATTATGAAGCTAATAAATCCTTTTTAGAATCTATTGTTTGTATTCAATATAATGATGTATATACTCAAAAAATAAGACTTTTAAAAAATCCAATTATTACTGATGTTCCTCTACTTATTAAAAATACTTGTGATTTAACTATACATGATATTGCAGATAATAAATATTTACCAAAAGCTCATCTTAATCTTGTTGCTCAACAACTTTATGACTGCATTAGTGGTCCTAATTTTGTTTTGAATAATGGAGACTTTCCTGAATTTACTCAAGCCATTGAATATAGTATTAAAACTGAAGGTTGTTGGTGTTATAACAAATTACAAGAAAAATCAACTGAATTTAATAAAGATGTTCCAAATATAAATGAAACATACTTAAGAATAACTTTAGGATGCAATAGTGGTGATTCTCCTGGAATACCTTATGTTATGGAAATTTGGCCTGTTGGTCATTATTCTCCTATTCATACTCATGCTAATTCTAATGCCATTATTCGAGTTTTACGTGGTTCTATTAATGTAAAATTATTTCCTTATTTATGTAATGATTCAGAAGGTGTAAAAGAATTTGGAGAAACAAATTTTGACGTTGATGATATTACTTGGATTAGTCCTAACTTAAACCAAATTCATCAACTTAAAAATTTAGAATCAAATAGTGATACTTGTATTACTATTCAATGTTATACATATGGATTAAATAATATTCAACATTATGAATATTTTGATTATATTGATAATGATGGCAAAAAAGAACAATATGAACCGGATTCTGATATGGAATTTACTAAATTTAAATTACTTATGAAAGAAGAATGGTCAAAAAGAAAATAATTGTTTTATAATTTTTTGTGTCATCAGAGATTCTCAATGATGAAAGTACTCTTAAGACTTAATGGTTAGAAAGAGTAAAAGTTCAATTACTTTCCTTATATTCCATTCTTCCGTTTCTTCTTTAGCTACTTTAGCTTCTTCAGCTTTTTCATATCCAGACATATCAACAATTGTGTGTTCTTGATCACGAATATTGTTGTAATCATTTATAGGAACATTGTTGTTATCCATTATTTCTTGTTTAGCTTCTCTTATTCTTAACAAATAAACTATACTGGTTTATTTGTGATAATTTTTTTTAAAAGGTATCAATTTTTTTTTTCAATAAAAATCAAATACATGATTTTTTTATACTTATTTATTTACTAAATTTAAATTGCTTATGAAAGAATGGTTACAAAGAAATTAATTGTTTTATAATATATTAAATTTTATTTATTGCTGAATTATTTATTTTTATAAATCTTTTTACATTTTTATAAAAACTTATTAATGTATTATTAATGTATTATTAATAATGTATTATTAATAATGTATTATTAATAATGTATTATTATTTTTCTTTGTCAATGAGTTAATGAGAGACTATGAATCAATATTTTATAAATTGATTTTTCTTTATAAATAAATGTATAATATATTATAATTATATAATTGTTATAGAGACAGAGTCACATATAACAATAGTTAAACTCCTATGTTATGGTTCTCCTAATTTAGAAAGATGGACGCCAGGACCCTCTCCGATAGAGCTATCACCTCTGCTGAACTGCTTGGTTACGATAGGTTTCAAATTATTAGAAGAATTATTAAAAGAAAATTTATTAATTAAGTTAAAATCATGATTATCAACCATTTTAATTAAGTTTGAGAGTTTGAGAGTTTGCTGTTGCTTGTAAAACAAATCAAAACAAAGTAGATTTGTAATAATTTTTTTCAAAAGGTATCAATTTTTTTTTTTCAATAAAAATCAAATACATGATTTTTTTTTTATAATTAATTATTAAATATTTATTATTTTATTTAAGTAATTTTATGTTTAGAAATAAATAAATAATTATTTGTTCTATAAACATATATCTTTTTCCAATGTTCATATACAGGATAATTTTCATCATGTATTTCCTTTTCTAATATAATATCCTTTACATTTGCTTCTATTTGATTTCCTTCACTTGTTTTAAGTATTCCTGAATTTTCAATGTATTATGATAAAAATGGTAATCAACATAGATACAATTATTTACAATGTAGATACTTTTATTGCCATTTTTATAAATTATTAGTTGCTAAAGAAAATGATTATAAAGAACTTAAAGAAAAAATAAAAAATGGAATAAATCTAAATATTTGTGGATATAATGGATATTCTGTTTCAGATAAACTATATCAACATTATTTAGATACTTCTAAAACATTTTGGAAATGAATTAGTCCTTTATACCATGCTTATTCAAGAAGATTCTTCTAAATATCCATGGAATATATATTATGAAGAAAATAAATCTATTTACGAATATGTTATTTAATTGTTTGTTTATTATTTTTATTGATTTTTATTGATTTTTTTATAATTGAATTATTTTTAGGTTTCTACATTGGTCAGAATACATAAAATATATAAAACATAAATTAAGGATAAATTAAATTATACCAATATTTATCATTATTTGAATAATACATTAAAAATATTTTTTTTTTCCAATAATCTTTTTTATTTTTATTATAAAAACATCTGTTCACATTTGGAAAAGGATAATCATTTGGATAATACAATGAAAAATTAATTTTTACTTTAATTAAAGGATTATTCATTATTTTTTTATATAATTTTTCATTTAATAAAGAATATAATAAATTACTTTCTTTTTCTGTTATATTTCTTATATAATCAGAGATAATATAGTATTTACTATTTTTTTGATTATAATTTATAGATTTATTTATAAAAGAACGTTTTATTATTTTTTCTAATTTGTTTTTTTTGACAATATTACAATTATTTGATGTAATATTTAATCGATAGTGTAAGTTCCAATATAATTTATTTATTATTTTTTCATAATCATAAAATTCATTAACAGTATATTTTTTTGAAATTTTATCAATAATTAATCTTCTGTATTCATATGGTCCAAATAATTTTTTATTTTTAATATAATATGTATTATTATCTGTTTCTATTTCATAAAAATCTTTTATAAATATCCATACTTTTTCAATTTTTGATAATTGTATTTTAGTTAATGGATATTTAACATTTATATAAATATTATTCATTTTTTTGTATACATATAACTAATATAAATCTTTTGCTATTTTCTTTTATAGATATATATTTAGATGGTTTATGATATGAATTATCTGGAAATGTTATAATATCACCATCTTTTATAAAATATTCTTCAATTTGTTGAAAATTTCCAAATAAATCTTTATTATTAATAAAATCATATTTATATTCTTTAGTATCTTTATAAAATAATAATTTATTATTTGTAATATTATCTGATATATCATAATAATAAATTATTGTAAACAAATTTAATTTATATTGCTCAGAATCACGATGTATCCCAAGTGTTTTTATTTTTTCATTCTTTTTTAATATTTCTTTTTTATTTTCAATGGATATTTTACAGTTTTCAAGATTAATGTTATATATTTTATTTGCATCATATATTATTTTTTTTATGAAATTATTATTCATTTTATTATATGGAATTTCTAAAAAAATAGGAATATTAGTAATGTCTGAGTACTTATTATTATATAAATAGTGATAATTCATTATTATTTATATAAATTCTACTACTTAAATAAAAACAATATTTCTTTAAATATGTATGAGACTAAAAAAAAAGTTATATAAAAAAGAACGAACTAATTATTTGAGTCATTCTAAAAAAGTTATTATTGATACTACTTATGCAGATGGATTACAACACCATTCTTTTTATAAACTTTTACAAAAAAATCAAATTTTATATGTCTTGAAACATGCCAACTTTGTTAATTTATTTTGCTTGGAAACGGACGTTTAAGGGTATAAAGTATATATGTAATCTATAAATCTTCAAGAATGTACGGTCCATAATAATCAAACAAATGAATTGGAAGACTATTTGAATGCAAATAAGCTTCTCCTTCTTCATTCCATTTTATTTGTAATACTTTAATTTGTACTCCATTTAACCATGCTTTTTGTACAGCCTTTTTATAGATTAAATCTATATTTGACGTCTGAAAATAATTAATATCTGTACGTTGTACTACATATATTAAATTACAACTTATATTTGTAGTTAATGTTATTTCTTCCAATTCTTGTATATGTTTTAATGCCCTTGGACTAACTGGTTCATTTGCATTTTTACGATATCCATCGGGGAAATATGCTATTTTTTCATTAAACTCACAATTATCAATATATGTTTGATGTTTTTTATATTCTTTTTTAGGTACATCTACATAATATGCTAATGGAACCGTTTTTACTTCAAAGATATATTCTTGATTGTTTATATCTTTTCCATAAAAATCAAATCTTGAATTTAAAAACTTCTTTTCTTTTTCTAAAATTATTAATTGAGGTATGTTATTAACTAATGCTTTTTGAAGACATTGATAGGCTATATATTCAGCATTTTTAGGCTTTAATGATACATATTCTATATTTGTTTTATTCTTTTTTGTTTCATTAAAACAACATAATTCTACTGTATAATTTGTTTTTGTATTTGGATTTATATTTGTACTTACACATACAATAGCATCTTTGTCCGATAATCCACAACATCCTAATGAAGGACTATGTGCCAAATAAATATTATTATCTATTACATCATAGTCATCATCTACTAACTGTATATCAGCCACGTATGGAGTTTTTATTGACGACGATGGGCGTTTAATTATTTTTGATTTGATTAATTTCCCTGTTTGAAATACTAACATTTTATTTATTGTTTTTATTATTTAATTAAATAAAATCATTTTTTTATATTATTTATAATTATTTTTCATTTTTTTGTAATTTTTGTATTTTTTGTATATTTATGTACATTATTTTTTGTTTTTTTATTAAATTATCAAATTCATCATCATTCCTCTTTACTAATTTTTTTATTTTATCTATATTTATGTATTTGATTTCTATTTTATTTAATTCATCTTTATTTATTCCAAAATATTCAGGATGTTTCTTTGAATCATCTTCATTTTTTAAATTTAATTTGTTAATTAAATAATCCAATTCATTTTGACTTTTACTTTCTATTTGTATAAAATTACATTGTCCTGGTACATAATCAAAACATATTTCTGAATTTTTATAAAAATATGTTTCTCTTATTTTTTCAGAATACTTAAAATTAGAAAATCCTAATAATTCTAACATATCTAATGTTTCCTCTATATTTGAAACATTCACTTCATATTCTTTATTGTATTTATTATAATTATTATTTTTATCTTTATGTTTAATGGTAAATGTTTTTCTAAAACCTTCATCGCGTAATCGTACCATTAATCCATTTACTTTTGTTTTATATGTTTTCAATAAATGTATTTTATATTTTGTATTTAAATTTTTTAATTCTTCTTTGATATTTTTTTCATCAAAAATATAAAAATTTTTTTCAATTTCATAAGACATATTAATGTTTATATATGTTCTTATTTTATTTTTTAAATAAACTTTTTTTTAATTTTATTTTCATTTACATTATTTTTTTTAAAAAAAATTGATTTAATTCTTAAAGAAATAAATATAATTGTTTGAGTATTCTTTACTATCAAAACGTACTATATAATACAATATGAGTGATTTTTCTTTAGATAACTATTTAAACCAACCACAATACAATGATATTTATACTCAAGAAATGATTCGTTCAGCATATTTTGTAATTGACGGATTTGAAGCTTGGTCTATTATCAGAAATTTTGGTTCAGACCCAAATAACAGATTTATGTGGTCAGATAGTGATGAAATCACTAAAATTATGACATCTATAAATAAAGAGTATGGAGGTCATTCTGGTGCTTCATTGGCTTTGTTAATGCGTAATATGCACCAAATAAGTTTATTGAAGTAAGTAATAAATGAAATATTGTCTTTAAAAATTATAAAATATTAAAATTATAAAATTATAAAAAATTGATTTTTTTTGTATAAAAAAAATTATAAAATTAAAATTGACTTAAACTAATAAGATGGAAGGAAATTGTGAATCACCAACATGTAGCATTTGTTTTGAAAAAATAAATATGAATTTTGTATTTGATGATATATTTGAATGTATTCATTCAAAAGATACTTGTTCATGTTGTATAGAAAAAATTGAGTTATGTCCATTATGTAGGGCAGATAAAAAGCATATAAATTATTCAAATTATTCATTAGAAGAAAAACATAAGTTTCTAACTGAAATTATTGACTCTGAAGAATGTCAAAATCTAAATGGAAAAAAATTACATACTTTTATTGAACAAGCTAATTTAGCTGAAGATATGAACTTTTATGAATTTATTTCATCAAAAACATCTCAAATTGATAAAACATATACAATTATTTTTAAGGAAATAATTATTCAAAAGAAAAAAAATTTTTTATCTATGGACAATAATTGGGATTTTACATGCTCCATTTTAATGTCATTATATCATTAATTTTTATTTGATATATTATTCATCTTACTTATAAAAATTGAATATTTTTACATATAATTATTATAATTGAACAAATTAACTTATTCACATTAATTTATTATGAGTGGAACTAAAAGAAAATTAACATCTACTATTGATGAAAATCTTAGAAATATTAAATTTAATAAAGTTGGTAATTCTAATGATTTTATCTTAGATACTAATAAAAAAATATATATTATTCTACGTGTTTCTACTAAACATATTAATGAAATAAGTCTTCAAAAACAAAAAGATGAAATTTTGAAAAATTTAGGTAATATTAATCTAAATGATGTTCAAGTAATTACATTTAATGGAAAATCTGCGTATAATGACTCTAATTATACTGTAAATTTGACTGAAATATTTCAAAATACTATAAATAAAATATTTTATTACTATTCTATTGATAGATTTTCTAGAAATGTTTCTTTAGGTGCTGGATGGTTGAATATGATTAAAAAGAATAATCATAAAATTTATTTTTATACTAATCAACTTAATTATCCTAATAATGGTGATTATCAAAGAATTATTAATCTATTAACTGAAGCTGAAACTGAATCAAGAATAAAAAGTGACAGAACAAAAGAAAGTAGAAATCATAGAATTTCTAATAATATTTTTACTAATGGATTTGGATTTGGCAATAATATGAAAAGACCTTGGGAATTAAAACTAATACAATTTTTATTAAAATATATTGATTTCATTCATTGTAAAATTGAATTAACTGAACAAGAAATTAAAGATTATTTAATTGATTATATTCAATTATTGCCTATTGATAGAGAACTTAAACAACAAAAAATAAATTTTATTCAAAATGAAACTATTCAAATTAATAAAAATACTGTTGAAAATAATTATGATGATAATCAAGATTATTCTAGTATTAGTGAATTTTTAAATGTTATGGGTATTCCATTTTTAAAAATTAATAATGTAACAAAAGATTTTACTGAAGGATATTTTAGTTCTATAAATTCACCTGTTGATTCTAATATAAATTATATTTATCAATCTGAACCTTATACATTTATTGTATTAAAAGGAAATATTGATAATTTTTATGAAACTATTGGAGATAAAAGAGAAATTACTTTGGAATCTATTTCACGAAAAATGATTCATTTTAATCCATCTATTTTCAATCGTGTAAATGATTTAAATAGATTAAAAAATAATATTTATCAATTGAATAGAACAAGAATTAAAGGTTTAACACCTGAATCTTTGTTAAAAAAAGGTACTAAAATTAATGTTCCTGAAATTGAAGGACTTTTAATTCCAGAAGATAATCAATGGACTTGGAAACAAAAAATTAGTCCTAGATTTTTTATCAATATTGAAGATATTCTTGAAAATCATCAAAAAAATCTTGAAAAACAAGGTTTTATTGAACAAATGAATCATATAGATTCTTTTGGTCTTAATAATTTGCGTTTAAATTCAACTAATAATTCTTCAACTGAAGGAGGTGGAGAAGCAAGTTCTAGTAGTAGCTCTAGCTCTTTTTCCGAAAATACTATTGATGAACAATTTAGAAGATTAAGCGAATTATTAAAAACTACTAGAGAAATGTATGGTGATAATCATGAAGAAACTATTAAAATACATAAAAAAATATCATCTTTATGTGGTATTGAATAAATTTATTTACTTACAATTTTTTATAATTTAATTTTTATTGTCAAAATATTTATTTATTTATTAATTATATATGCCATTTTGTAAAAATGACCCTAAAAAATCATATATTGGAAATGAACCCAGTCCTAAAGGTTTAGGTTATTGTGCTCATGCTGAAAACGTTGGTGTTGTTCGTAAAGGACTTGATGGAAATAAATGGATTATTTCTACTACTTCAAAAGGAGTAAAGAGATGGGTGAAACATAAAATTGAAAAGAAAATGAAAAAAGATGTTGGAATTAAGAAAATGAAAAAAGATTCTGTTAAACATATGTTTTCCAATTTGAAAAAATCTCAATTAAAAATAATCGATTTATTAAAAAATGATGTTAAAAAAGAACTTAAAACAATTGGTGTCAAACTAATGTTAAAAAAATTAAAATTAATTAATGGTTGGTATATAATTGATTATGTTTGGCCTGAACCAGGAACATTTGATATTAATAAAGATAAATTTATTATTGTTGTTTTACGATTAGATAAAAATAATAAATTATATACTCCAAATGATGAATTAGATTGTCAGCATAATGGTATTGTTTATAAAACTAAGAAAGATGTTATTGAAATATTTAAGAAATACTTTGGTAATAAATTTAAATGGGATGGAAAACAAGAACATATTTTAACTATTAAGTATTAAATTTAAAATAAAATTTTAAATTTAACTTTTTTCTTTTATTTATTTTTATTTAATAATAATCTTTATTATTAATAGAAAATGAATAATACTCCATTATTCAATCTTAATAAATTTCGTAAAATTAAAAACAATTCTTATAATCATAAAGAAAACTGTTTAAAAAATTCTAAAAAATGGGGTAAAGATTATATTACTAATCCTAAATTCGCATTATTTGACCATAAGTTTTTTACTTGTGGAGATGTTGATGACTTTAATCAATATGGTGTTTTAAATGCTATGTATTATTTATCAAAAGAATCTGAGAAAAAAAATGACAATGAAAAAATAAAAATAAAAAATAATAAAATAAACCAATCATTTGATTTTAAAGATTATTTTAAATTATATAAAAATATTGATATTGAATCAATAATCAATACTTTTACTTATATATTTCATAAAATAAAAAAAGGTATTTTTATTATTATACACAATAATGAATTAGTTTTGTATTTACCTTTTAGCAATAACGACTATATTAACAATTGGTTTGATAAAATTTATTTTTCATTAGAAGAAAAAAAATTATTAGATGAAAATGATTATCATCGCATTCAAGATAAACTTCGTAAAAATATTATGCAATTTATGAATGATCATCCTGAACAATATGGAAATAAAAAATTAAAAATAAATTTTAATCGTAAAAAATGGCATGCAAATAATTGTGTATTTCGTAATCAATTTCCTGAATATGAAGGTGACTTAAATATTGACGTTTTTAAAAATATGTTTGTCGAATTATGTAAAAATCGAAAAATTCCAAATACTATGTTTTTCTTAAACTATAGGGATGCACCTATAATAACTAAAAAACTAACTGAACCTTATTTTCACTTATTTGATTCTAAAAATGTCAGTATTGAAGAAAAATTTAAATTTAAAAAATTCTGTCCTATATTATCTCAATCTGTAACAAGTGAAAATGCAGATTTATTAATTCCTACAAGTGATGATTGGCGTATTCATAGTTCTAAATATTTTACTGGCAGTAAATGTAGTAATGCTTATCAATCTTCTTCATTTGATAAAATGGAATTAGATTGGAAAAAAAAGAAAAATGTTTGTGTATTTAGAGGTTCAGCTACTGGCTGTGGTATGACTTTAGAAAATAATATGCGTTTGAAAGCTGCTCAATTAAGTTTAGAACATCCAAAATTATTAGATGCAGGTATTACCGACTGGAAACCTAGAGATAAAAAATTTAGCGGTGAGCCCATCAAAATTATTAATCCTAAAGATTTTAATTTTAGTTTAGTTGAAGGAATAAGTATGGATATGCAATCTAAATATAAATATATTTTACATATTGATGGATATGTCAGTGCTTTCCGTTTGTCTTCTGAAATGCATATGAATAGTGTCCTTTTAATTTGTGAAAGTGATTATAAAATATGGTATAGTGATTTAATGGTTGAATATGAGCATTTTGTTCCTGTTAAAAAAGATTTAAGTGATTTAATTGACCAAATAAAATGGTGTTTAAAAAATGATAAAAAATGCATGCAAATTGCTGCTAATTCTGCTGAATTTTATAAAAAATATTTAACTATTGATGGCATTTTTGACTATATGCAACAATTAATGATGAAAATCCACTTAAATATGAATATGAAAAATCCATTGGTTTTAAAAAAAAGTAAGAAAAATGTTGCAATTATTGTTTGCTTCAGAGATTCCGGAAATAATAGCCGTAATCAACAAAAAATTATTTTTGTAAAAGCTTTAAGTTCAATTTTCAAGGAATTATTTAATTTTCATATTTTTATAATTGAACAATCTCCTGAAGGTGGTTTTAATATTGGAAAATTGAAAAATATTGGTTTTGTTGAAGCCAATAAAGTGGGGGTTTTTGATTATTATATTTTTAGTGATGTTGATATGATTCCTAATTATGAATTATTGACTTATTATCAAAAGAAACCTAAATATCCAATGTGCTTGGCTGCAAGCGGAACAAGATATAGACATCAATTTATTAAAAATAAAATAAAGAAAGATTTGAATGGGAATAAGAATGGAAGTAGAAATGTGCATGGAAATAAAAAAAGTGTTAAACCTTTTACTGGTGGTGTTATGTCCTTTACTAAAAAAGATTTTGAAAAAATAAATGGTTATCCTAATAACTTTAGAAATTGGGGTGGTGAAGATGATAGCTTATTGATACGTATGTCAGAAAGTAAAATAAATAACTTGATTTATCCTGAAAATGGCTCAGTCATTGATATTGAAAAAAATAATAGTGGAAAACCTAAAAATGTATTGTTTAAAACAACTGAAATTGAAAAAAATAAATCTATGGAATATCAAAAATACGAAAAATTATTAATTGATATTCAAAAATGGAAAAAAAATGGAATTCATTCTTTACTTTATAAAAATATTGGTGTTAAAAAATTAAATGATGTTTGTACACAAATAACTGTTGATTTAATGTATAAAGAAGAAGAAAAGAAATATCCTGAATTTTATCCTGCTTATGAAGAAATGAATAATACTACTTATAAGCGATTTAGAAAAGAATGTAAAGATAAATTAAATGATTATTATGGAAAAATTAATATTGTACATGATTAAAGTATAAAAAATTGATACATTTACATAAATTTTATTATAAATTCATTTAGATATTGAAATTTAGATACAATAGCATCAAATACAATGGATGAAACTGAAGATGAATATAAAAATGAAAGATTATTTGGTCTTCAAGAAGATTGTTTAGAAATCAGGAAATTAATGAATGAATTGCGTGAAAATAGAGATAATATTACAAAATGTAATCACAAACACCTGAAAAGAAAGTTAAATAAAATGATAAAAAATCTAAATATAGAAATAGAAATATTCAACCAAAGGTTTGGGACTAATTGTGAGCTTTTTGTGAAAGACAATTAATGAGATATGTATTTATTCGTTAAGTCTTTTATTTTGTCATGATTATGTATTGCTTTTTTATAAATTATTTTAAATATTATTGATTAATGAAATGTTTTATTAATTAATAAATTAATTCGAATATATTTCCTTGATGTCTTCAAAGGATATATCTTCATCATCTTCAAAATAAAGCTGAACATGTTCATTTTTTAGTTTAACCTCAACCTTTTCATATGGATTATCCACAGAACGGACGTACATGTGCCACTTATTATCCACATAATACAAATACTCGTAAGTAAAGAAAAACTTCGAATTCTTAGGAACATCGTATTTTTTTACTGTTATATCCCAAAAAGGAAGCTCATAAGCATAAATTGCTGGAAATTTTTCTTCATATTTCTTAGTTTTTTCTTTAATTTCCTTTTTATTTTTAGTTTCATCTTCATTTTCATTTTCTTGATTGACTTCTTTTTGATAAATAGCTATTGTATCCATATACATTCTTGTAATTTCAATAGGAACTGTTGTTCCTTCTTCATAATCAGGAATATCAAGATGGGCTGAAAATAAAGTATTATTTTCTCCTACAAATCGCCATCCAATATGTCGAAGTCCTCCTGTATCAATGATGTCACCAATTTTTAATGGCTGTGAAAAATGAAAATAATCAGTCCAATTAGAATTTTCAACGATATCACTATAATTAATTCTGTCATATCCTTCTTTGATTGCTTTTTGTGTAAATGTAAAAGAACATGAACCTTCTCTCATATAACTTTCATTAAAAAATTCATATAATTTTGCTGATTCATCTTCAGGCTTATTATCGATAATTAAGTCTTTGTTCATAGAATTGTATTCACGAAAATGATCTACAGTAACCTGCTTTTGCTTTCTAAAAATTTCTTCAATTCTTTCTTCTTCTTTCTTCTTTTCTTCATTTTCATGATTCTTAATAATATTTCTTAATTCATTAATTAATTCAATAGTACTTAATGGATCATTGTTATTCACAATAGTCTCAAGGCTACCCAAGATATTTAAAGGTTTTAGTGTGGAAGTCATTTTAGAATTTGTTTGCTTTTAGATTGTTTATTATATTTATTTATTATAAAAATTTCAATTTTTATTTTTTTAGATGAATAAAATGTAAATGAATCTAAATGAATGTAAATGATTTTTACATTTCAAATTAATTAATTGATTCATTATTTGTTTCATTATAATCTTCATTAGAAATATCTTCTTATTCATCAAAATTTATATGCTTGAATACAGGATTCTACTTCAATATATTTATATTTTCTTAATGTATCTCTAAAATATCTTAAAATTTCTAAGGGTAATGTAAATTATTTATATAAAGATAAAGTTCATTCATTTATAAGAGGATGGTATGATATTCAAAAAAATGACTTTATTTACCTGTTGTATTTTTAGAAAATACATTTAATAACAGAAAATGGTTTCAATCATCTAATATTGAATCGACTAGAAATAATCATTTTAATATGACAAATACAAATAAAAAACTTGATTCTAAAACAGGATATGTAATCAATAATAATTATATTTTATATTCTTCTGAAGTTATTCATAAAAAATATAATTTATTTCATTATAAAAATTGATTTTTTAATACATTAAAAAATATTAAATATAATTGTTTTTTATATTTGCATAACTTTATGGATTCTGTATCTGAAAAATCAAAAGAAATTGAAAAATTAGAATTAAATCGAGAAATTGTTATTAATGATTATCAAAGTGCTACAAAAAAAAATATAGAATCATTTTTAAATGGAAATGTTAAAGCTACTTCTGAATATATATACGATAATCAAAAATTTGATGCTATTTCAATAATTAATACATTTTATGAAAAATCAATACGTGTCATAAGTATTGTTAAAAGAACAAAAGTAGGAATGGATGGTTTAATGATTGAAATAGCTAAAAATATTACTACCCATCCTGATAATAATTTTTTAATACATAGAGATAATATATTTTTTATTACAGCTATGAATAATTTATCATGGGAAGATGACATGAAGGATAAAATACCTTCATGTTTTAAAGAAAATGTTTTTCATCATGGTAAATTACAAAAATTAAAAAAAAAATTATATAAAATAAAAAATGCTTTAATTATTAATGATGAAATAGATACTGGTGATAAAGAAAATCAAAAACTTCATAAATTATTACATGAAAGTTCCATTTTAGATATTAAATATATGGAAGAAAATAATATATATTTTGTTTTTGTTTCTGCTACAATGATTAATGAACTTCGTGAATTATACAAATGGGGAGATAAACATCATATTCATTATATGACTATTCCTGATTCCTATATTGGACATAAAAAATTTTTAGATCTTGGTATTATTCAAGAATTTTATCCAATAACAAATACAACTCAAGCAGAAAGATGGATTAAAGAAGACATTATTGACAATTATGGAGATGATTATAGAGTTCATATTATTCGAACAGATGAAAAATATAAAGATTATATATCCAATGCATGTTTAAAATTTAATATTGATTTTAGAAATCATACATCAGAACAAAGAATTATTGAAGATGATTTGATTCATATTTTTAATAATATTCAAAATCATTTAGTTATTGCTGTCAAAGGTTTTTACCGTAGAGCTAACTTAATTCCTAATGAATGGAAATTAAAAATTGGTGCTACTCATGAAAGATATTCTAAAAACTATGATACAAATGTACAAGTTCAAGGATTACCTGGAAGAATGAGTGGATATTGGAAAGATATTATACTTAATGGACATAAGACTGGTCCTCATAGAACATCTATTCAAGCTATTAAAGAATATGAAGAATTCTATGAAAATCCTTTGGCTGATATTAAATATTCATCAAATAAAACAAAAATTTCGTTTGTTCATCCTAGAAATATTAAACATTTAGAAATGAAAAATGATTTAAATTTAAATAATAAACTAAATGAACCTATTATTCGTAAATTTGTTTCTCAGGATGAAATAAAAAAATATTACAATTCAGAACTAAAACCATTATTAATTAAATATGAAAATAAAAATGAAAATTGTACAGGTCCTAAAGAAAAAAAAATGAACAATGAAGGATTTTTTGAAGAAACTATTCGAAAAACTAAAAAAGTTTATTCTATTAGTGAAATTCAAGCAGAAAGAAAATGCGGATTATCACAAGGTGCAGGCTATGTTTATAGAGCATGTTATAGAGACATTAATGATACATCAACAGTTCAATTTTTGATAATTCATAAAAATTATCAAAAATTCAACTAAATTTTTAATTTTTATTTTATTTTTTATAATTTTCATTTTAACTTAAATTATAATTTATAATATTTATTATTGTATGAATAATGACTTTTATGAAGACATTTATACAGAAAATATAGAACCATTATATGGTAAAAAAAGAATTGATAATGATGATGTTTTATTGTTGAAGAATAATAAATATCCTCATTTATATTCTATTGAAAATCGCGTAGATTTAACTAACTTGGATGTTTATAGTATTGATCCTGATGGATGTTTAGATGCTGATGATGCATTTAGTATAACAAATATTGATGGAAATATTACATTATATATTCATATTGCTGATCCAACAGAATATATTGAATTACATTCTGATTTATGGTTGTCTATTGAACATAAAATTATAACTAAATATCCATCTAATAGAAAGCCTATTCATTTAATGCCATATGAAGTCATGGAGAAATCTAGTTTAATGGAAAATAAACATGGGTTGATTAAAAATGCGATAAGTATAAAAGTTGAAATTGATAATTATACTTTTTTACCTAGAAATAATATTCAATTATTGTTTTCAAAAATAAAAGTAAAAAAAGAAAATGCATATTCTTATGAATTAGCATCTAAACATGTCGAAAATATTAAATGTTTTAAAATTGGATTAATGATTTCTGAAGCTTTAACATTACAAAGAGCTGAAAAAACAATTGGTGTAAAATTAAATGATTTAGAGCGGTGCGTATTTTAAATGCCGTTTTTAATAACAAAAAAAATATTCATCGCTTTACTCATTAAAGAGTTTCTAAATTCTAAATAATGGGCTTCCTTAAGTGTATATAAAGGTAGATACACATAATCCCATTAGATGTTATTTAATCTACTACCTTGATTAAACAACAATTTCTTTTTTTATCTTAGTTTTTGTTTTTTTATAACTACTTGCTTTTCTTTTGGTTTTTGACAGAATTCAGTTGGTCTTAATTGATATTCTAAAAAATATTTTCCAAGATATAATATATTTTTACAAGCATTCTTATCACGATTTACAAAAATACACCGTTCGGTTTTCTCTTTTGGAGTTAGTATTTCATGTAAATGTTTTTTGTGTTTATTCTTTCTTACTGATACATTTTCTAGTTCTTTAAAAGTTTTATTGTATAATTTACTAGTATTATATTCATTTATTTCAAACATTTCAAATCTTTTTAACAGTAATTTTTTAAATCCTATATTTGGTGTTGATATTGTTCCTTTCATTTGACTTGTACGAGAATAATCACCATGTAATATTAATAATTTTTTGTTATTTTTTTTATCTTCTTTTGATAAAAATTTATTTTCAATTTCATTTAATAATACTTCTTCTGATTGTTTGGTTCTTGTAAATCTTCTAAATTTTAGTTTTCTAAATAAAATATTATTGTAAAATGTTTTAACATTATTATTAAGTTTATTTTTATTTGTTATAAATTTTTTATATTCATCTATTTTTAATGTTTTTGAATTAAATTTTGATAATTCTGTTTCTTTTTCAATAATTTTATGTTTTATCTTTTCTGCATTAATTATTTCATTACATCTTTTTGTATATGTTTCAAATCTTCTTCTAGAAGCAGTATATTTATAAAAATTATTATTTTCATCTATAATTGAAATTGGACGAATTTTTCCGGGATCGAGCGATACCAGTTTATATTTATCAGTTAAATATTTACTACATTCATCTTTTGTTAAAGTGTTTATATTTTTAATAATATTTTCTTCATCTGGATTTTTAGGAATTTTATCACCATATTCTTTATCTTTATATTTTTTTAGGATAAATAATAAACTACAACTAAATCCATCAGTTGTTAATTGATTATAAAATACATAATCTTTATGATTAAATATACTTCTTTTCTCTAATTTTAATATTTTACTCCATACATGTTTTTGATATTTTTTACAATGTAATACAATTTCACTTTTAGCATAATCAAAAAGTTTAGAGTATTTATTACCAATATAATCTGCTATACCTGATGTATTTAATACTATATTTTTAGGAACTATATTATTTCTTTGTGGTATGATCTGAAAAGTTTTTTTATCGAGTTCTTCAATTTTAGAATTAATATAAAATGAATATAATAAATATTTTTCAGGATGTATTTTTACATCATATGCTATTGATTTAGTAATTTTATCAGGATATAAATATTTTTTATTTGTATTAATCCAATTATGATATTCTTCTTTTGAATCAAGTATTTTATTATTTATTAAATCAGATTTAAGATGTCTAATTTCTTCATTTAATGCTTTATACATTAATTTTCTTTTTTCTTTATCTTTTTCAAGTTTAATTTCTTTAGATTTTGGTTCTTTAAACAAACAATTAATATATCTAAATAAATGTTTAATAAAATGTGTTGATATATTAGTTTCTAAACATGTTATCATTTCTTTTGCTGTTTGTTCTAAAATATGAGTTTTATTTGAATAGGATAATTTTTCATCAACTAAAGTAGAAAATACATTTTTATAAAATAATTTTATATCATCTTTATTATCTTTATTCTTAATATTAGCATCTTTATTAGATTTACCTCTATTAGTTTCACTTATTGCTATTGTTTTTAATACATCTAATATAAAATTTTTATTAATAATTGGAAATTGTTTATTATTGTTAAATTTATCTAATAAATATAATCTAATAAATTGATAACCAATAATTACAAATTTATTAATATCTTTTACAACATCATCTATAATTGGTTGTAATTTAGTATATTCTTTAAGGACTGATTTAAGAGGACATTTAATAATCTTATAAACTTGTTCTTCTTGATTTTTATCAGGTGGTTTTTTATATTTCATTATATATAATAGATAATAATTTATCTTTAAATCATTTTAAAAATAAAATAATTTCTATATATTTTTTAAAAATTAATATATTTAAAAAATATAATATAAATTATATATTATGGAAGATAATAAGTATAATTGTGAAAAATGTGCTTTTACGTGCAATACAAAAGCACGATGGGATGCTCATATTAATACAACATTACATAAAACAGGAGTAAAAAAAAAAAGAAGTGATTATAAAGAACCTTTAAAATGTAATTTTTGCAATTATGAAACAAAAAATTTAACAACATTAAAAATGCATGAATTAAATAATCATGCATCAATTGAAGAAAAAAAAAATAAATTTAAGTATTATTGTGAATATTGCGACGTTGGATTTTTTTATGAAAACTTTATTAATAATCATAATAAAACACAAAAACATAAATATAAAATTTTAACTAATAATTGAATTTTTAATCATTAATTAAATATTAAAATATTTAATATTTAATATTATATTAAATGATAAATAAACAAGCATCATCAGATTTAAAAATAAAAGCAATTAAATATTATTATAAAATTAATAATTATTCAACAGTATGTAAAATAATAAATATTAGTTTTGTAAATTGTTTAGGTAAGTTTGATGAAGGTTCCATTCCTGAACTAGATGAACAAATTATGAATTTTGTTTTTTTGCATAAATAATTTTGAATTTAGAATTTGAAATACATAGAAATTTTTATTTTTATTTTTATTTTTAATTTAAAGTTTTTTTATAAATAGTATTTATAATGAACTCGCTTTTTATACTTTCTCTACTTTTTATTCATGTACAATCTTTTGATTACAAAAAAATTTTTAATGATTTTACTTTAAAATTTAACAAGAAATATGATACTTTTTTAGAATATAATAAAAGATTAAATATTTTTATTGAAAATCATAAATTTATATATCATCATAATTCTGATGGCAATAATACTTTTTTATTAGAAATGAACCATCTTGGTGATTTGGAATCTCATGAATTAAATTTAGGACTAAAATTAGATAAAACAAAGTGTGTTATGTTTCAATCAACTTATGATTATCAATCTTTAGTTCCAAGTATTGATTGGAGAGAACAAAATGCTGTTACACCAGTTAAAGACCAAGGACAATGTGGAAGTTGTTGGAGTTTTTCTGCTACTGGAGCAATGGAAGGTGCATGGGCAATTGAAACTGGTGATTTAATAAGCTTATCTGAACAACAACTTGTTGATTGTTCTTCTGGTTTTAAATCTTATGGTAACCATGGATGTAATGGAGGATTAATGGACTATGCTTTTGGTTATGCTATTACTAATGGTATGTGTTTAGAAAGTGATTATAGTTACCATGCAGAACAAGGAACTTGTGAAAGTGGATGTACTAAATATGCTTATTTTTCTGATTGTGCTGATGTTGTTCCAAATAATCAACAAGACATGACTGCTGCTGTTTCTTTACAACCTGTTTCTGTTGCTATTGAAGCAGATACTAAAGTATTTCAATTTTATCAATCAGGTGTAATTACTGGAAGTGAATGTGGTACTAACTTAGATCATGGTGTTTTAGTTGTTGGTTACGGAACTGAAAATGGTGAAGATTATTGGCTTGTTAAAAATTCATGGTCAAGTGATTGGGGAGATGAAGGTTACGTTAAAATTGGACGTTCAAGTTCTACAAATGATCCTGGAGTTTGTGGAATTGCTTCTACACCAAGTTTTATTATTGCTAAAAGTTAAATATAATATTTATGGTAGTTTTTTGTGAAAAAATATATAAATTTTATTTTTTTCGTATAAAAATTTTTTTTTATTTATATAATTTAGTATGGATGTTACTACTAAATTAAATATTGAAGAAATAAAAGAGAATAAAAAAGAAAATAATATATTTTCAAATCCTGTTCATGGTTCGTTAGGTCAAGATAAACAATTAAAAGAAATACAGGAAAACAATAAAATATTAAATGAATTTATAAATGATATATTTTATTATTTTTGGGGTTTTTTTGATAAGTCTAAATGATATTATTCATAATATTCACCTTCATCTTGTATAAATAAATTTTGAATATCTTCATTTTCTAAATGCAAATATATAATATCAAAATCAATAAATAAACTATATAATGAATATAATAAAATAAATAATAATACTATTAATTTAATTTTCAATAAATACATTAAATAATAAATAATATCTTTTTTTGGTTTTTTATCTATATTTATTAAACATATAATGCAATTCTCTTTTATTTCATAATTTTCCTTAAAACATAAATAATGAACATTTGGTTTGCATATACAATTATGAATATATTTATTATTTTCATAATCATAATCATAAAAAACTTTATTGTTACTTTCTAAACATAATAAGCATTCTTGATTTTCATTGATTATTACTTTTTTTTCTTTTTTTGTAAATATTAAGAACATAATTTAATTATTATTATTAAATATTAAATTTTACAATTTAACATTTCTATTATTTTTTATTTTTATGTATTTATAAAAAAATTGATTATATTTTATATAAAATATTATAAATATTAATTATGTACCAACTTCATAATAATTTAGCTTTAATTTACGATTTTAATGGAAAAGATTCACCTGAATATATTGTTGAAATGAATTTTAATTTATCAGAAAGAAAATTAACTGTCAAATGTAATTGTGAAAAAGAAAAAAACTGTGTTCATTGTGATTACATGGTTGATTTTATTTACAATTCTTATTTTCATTTAGTAGAATTAAGACCTGAAAATGTACGTTTTCAAGGATATAATAATAAATTATGGCTTCCTGTATGCGATTATGATTTTAATGAAAATCCATTTTTGGTTGATGTAGAATTATTATATACATGTGATAGATTTCATTATTATTGTTCTTGTTGTAGCCCTGGTGTTGATGAATTAGAATCATGTAGGCATTTAGATTTTATTATTCATAAATTTTCAGTACATTATTATGAAATGAAAGAACAAGATGATGAAATTGATAATTTAGATTTTAATATTGAATTAAATAATGAACAACAAAATATGATTATTGATTAATTAGTTTTTGGATTGTACATAATCCACATTATAATCAGTTTTATTAAATCTAAATTCTATATTTCGATATTGTAAATAGTCTCTAGCTATTTCTTCTGGAGGTGTTATAAAATGAAAGCTATCTAAATTTCCAATTTTTAAATGATTAAGTTGTACAGGATTCTCTAAACTTCTTCTATTTTCTTTTACTTTATTTAAATGAAGTTTAAATTGTTCATCTAATTTTAATTTATAATAATATAAAGATTTTTTTGGGTCAGTTGTGTTATTAAAATTATCTACTATTTGTTGTTTATCATCAAATTTTAATTTATAATCTGACATATCTATATTTGGTAAATAAGAATTTGAATTATAATTATGTATAGGAACAGTTGCCATTGTACCTAATGGTAACACAGGATATCTTGTTAATCCACCCAATAATACTACTTTTTTTGATTTAAATTTTTCTGCTAAAGCAGTGATTGTATCTCTAACACAATAATCACCTGCTAAACCACATACTTGAAATTCTTCAATTAATTCTCTTTTCTTATTAGATGTTTCATAAGATTCAAATTCATATTTAACTAATTTTTTAGTATCATTCTTTAAATTACTATTATTACCTAATTTTTTTATTTTACTATTTGATAGATTTGATGAATCAAAACTAATTGGTAAATTAAAATCTAATGATTGTTCAACAGTTAAAGGTTCAGAACCATTATAAATTTCATAACATCCAGATATAGATGAACAAGTTTCTGTTGAAGATAAAGTATTTGATGAATAATTATCAATATCATCTTTTTCTACCGCCGTGAATGAATCACAATTAGGTGACATTCCTTTAAATAATACTTTGACTTTATCTTTTTTATTAGATGCTTTTAAAACTTGTGCAATAGAATCTATAACTAATGAACCACTATGTCCTTGAATACAATGAGCAGGAAAACATCCACCTGTGCATGCACAATATGGTTTTGGTGTTAAATATGGACTAAATGACATATGTCCATCAGGATGATAATCTCTTGTTATATAAATTTTTTTACAATTTTTATCATTTAATGCTGATTTTAATTTACTTACTATATCACTAACTAATTTATCTCCAGCATCAGCAACATTAAAATTACCTAATTTTCCTAAACCAGGTACAGAATGTTTTTCAGTTTCTGATACAGGGGTTAATTTAGATTGAAATATTGGTTCACTACCATATTTTCTACAAACTGAACTCATTCCATTTACTTTATTTTTATTATTACCTAATTGGACACAACAAACATCTCCGCTTCTTTCATAAGGTACATCCATAAAATCATTTTGCATATCAATAAAAAATACTACATAAGGTTCATTTGTTTCTACTTTAGATACTGTTATTCTATTTGTACTGAATTTTTTTCCATTAACAATTTTTTTTAAAAACATAGAATTCCATATTACACTTAAATTTTTTTCATTTAATAAATTTTTAGCTCCACCTTTAACAACTTTTTTCTTTATTAATTTTTTCTTAGATACTACTTTTTTCATACATTTAGGACATTTACATCCTTTCATGCATTTTTTAGTTACCGGTTTTTTTGTTGTTTTTCTTATTGTTTTTTTACCTCCAGTTGCCGATTTAGCAAATTTCATTAAATCACTCATTATTCCAGAACCTTCTTCTTGTGGAGAAAAATCTAATAAATTTGCTAGTTCAAATGGACTATTTCCTCCTTTTTTCTTTAATGGTTTTTTAGTTGCAGGTTTTCTTAATGGTTTTTTAGTTGTTTTTTTACCCCCATTTGCATTATATGTTGCTAAATTTTGTACATAAACAGGGTCAAATGGTTGTACATTTGTTTTAGAAATTACTTTGGCTGGAGGTGAAGCATTAAAATATTGAGATGGCATTCCTGTAGCCCCTTGAGTTTCTTCACCACCTTTCATTTTTTTAGTTGATTTAGTTGGTTTTTTTACTTTTTTAACAACTTTTGGCTTTATTGTACATAATTTTTTAACAACTTTTTTTTTGGATGCACCTCCTTTTGCTGAAGCATAATTTGATTCATGTGAATCAAAAGGTTGAGTCATTATAATTAATATTAATATTTTATTTAAAAAAAAATTGATGCATTATAAAAAAATTTTAATACAAATCATACGTGATAGTCGTCGTAAAAGAACATGTGTGATCACGATATTAAGGTAGATGAATTCGTCGATAGACAAAACCCATGCAAAAAGCAAAAAATTAAAACTTGCAAAAAATGTGATTGGTTTGAGGAGGACGGAGATGAATACATAGAGTGTGAAAGAAAAAATATCAAACAGACAGGAATACGACGTACTCCGTCTCACGGACAAGATTGCACATTAAATGTGTGCATGGATTGTGGGACAAATGTAGAAATATAATTTTTTCACATCTCATCATCTTTTCGTAAGATCCTAATTTTTTATAAAAATAATAAAAAAAATATTATGTAAATAAATCTTTATAATAAATTATTTAATTTATTATTTTTTTCAAATATATTATAAAATAATATGATACTTATATTTGACACATTTTGTGGTTTATGTAATCAAATATTAGATATTCAATGTGCATTGAATTTTTGTATAAATCATAATTTAAAATTTACTTTTCGTCATTGTAATTTTAGAAATACTAAAGACAACCGTTTATTTTTTGATGTACCTTTTCAACAATTATTTAATCCTGAAGTATTTAAAATTTATACTAATTATATTGATTATAATTCATTAAAAAATGACATTAATAAAAATAATACATATAATTATGAAAATAAAAGAGCCATTGAATTATTTTCAAATGAAAATCAAACATTAGAATTTATAAAAAATAATAATAATAAATATATAATTTTAAAACAGTTTTTTTCTTTATGTAAAGCTAATTCTTATTTAAAAAAGTATTATGTTAAAATTAAACCTAATTCAAAATTATTTTCTATTTTCTTAAACTTGAAAAATAATTTTTTACCTACTAAATATAATTTTATTCATTTTCGCTATGAATCCGATTTTACTTCTTTTTTTAATATAGAAACTGTTTTTTCCATTGATAACCTACTTAAAAGAATTAAATTTAAAAATCCAAATCTAAAAACTTATATTGCTTGTTATAACATAAAAAGCTTAAGTAAAACTCATTTATTATTAAATGATATTTATACTTACAAAAATATTTTGTTTAAAGACGATATTTTTGAAAAATACAATATTAAAAATCTTAATTTTGAAGAACATGCTTTTATTGATTTTTTAATTGGTGTTAATTCTTGTGAAGTTTATGGTCATAAAAAATCATCCTTTTCTTCAATGCTGAATCTGTTTAAAAATACTAAAAATTATTATAATATTATTTAATATTTAATTTATATCTTATATGTATGTTGGTTCAATATAATATAATTGAATAATATTTAAATCATCTAATAATGTTAATATGCATATATACATAAACCATACTAAAATTGGAATTATGTAATAAATTTTACAATCTACTTTTTGGTTTAATATACTTAGTAATAATATAAAAAAAGCTAGTATAAAATAATTATAATTTTTTAAAAATCTTGCTGTTTTATCCTGTGTTATTTCTTCGTATAATATACATAAAGTTAGAAATAATAAAATATTTATTTTTAATAATAAATTTTTATTTTTATTTTTTTCTATTTTATTGTACATATAAAATAATATAAAAACAATAAATATCCATATATATTTAATAATTCTTATTGGAGGCAAGTATTTATTGTTAATTTTTATTTTATTTTCTTCTTTATTATCAAATAATAATATTTTTATTATTGATATGATTATAAAAAATACTATTATATATAAACCATTCATACTATATTTATATAAAAAAAATTATTTACATTGTTACTTTTTACTTTTTACTTTTTACTTTTTACTTTTTACTTTTTACTTTTTACTTTTTACTTTTTACTTTTTACTTTTTACTTTTTACTTTTTACTTTTTACTTTTTACTTTTTACTTTTTACTTGATTTTTTTAGTTTTATCATAAAAAATACTTTTTTTTTGAATATTTTATTATTTTTCAATAATTATTATTGTATA